>Ga0193752_1000051_pt1 | contig 180535 bp, 131 predicted proteins | sample H1c1metaG_FD_144924 | JGI IMG/M metagenome (GOLD analysis project Ga0193752, IMG submission 144924) | Soil microbial communities from a riparian zone of the East river system, Colorado, United States - H1c1 | ecosystem: Environmental > Terrestrial > Soil > Riparian zone | place: USA: East...
TTATAGCGGCGATTGTTGGAACCAAAGGTATTGTCTGGATTATGATTGGTGGGCTTCCAGAAGAAAGTTATAAAGAATTGGTCGAAACGAAGGGCAATAAGAAAAACGTCTTCGGTCCATGAATCCCAGTACAAATTTTATCGCCCTCGTAATAGGATAATTATACTATTGCGAATTTATATGCTGCTTCTACTTACACCGGGTTGTTCAGCGAAAACGACACTGTATTGACAGGGGCCTTGGAATCTGAACAGAAAATTTCTGGAAGCAATTACGATGTAGTAATGTTAAAGGTAAAGTAACCTTGATCCCGGCAGGCGCGATGATACATATCCCGTGGATGGTATTGTAAAAGTGTTGTAAACCGTACGAGAGGGTTGGTACTTGCTTTCGTGGAATTGCCATGCCAGGATGTCATTGTTTTTTTTGCGTAATCAGCCGTGCGTTTATGTTTTGTTAGAAGATAATCTTGATTATTCTTAAATAACAGTCGCTTAGCGTCGAGCGTCAGATAATCCGGGCGACAGAACATATGAAATGCGTACACTTTTTGTTACTGGTAATGGTCGGATCGATGCCGGATCTTGCCTTTTCGCAAGACATTATCAACGCCGCCAACATAGCCTGGAAGTTTAATGAGCTCACTGATAATTCCGGAAACCATAAGCTAAAGCCATCAGCCAACGCACCTCAACCACAAGTTGATGAATCACACGACGCGCACAGAAGCGACGGCCTAAACTATCGGTTCGACGGCACCAACTGGTTCTCATTTACGGAGCATTCTCCCGTTATGCCTGCGCAAGAGGGAACACTGGCCATCAGATTTTATCCGGAAGGGTCTGGGGGTATTTTCCATACAGAACGAATGTCTGTGTTGGTGCATGAAAGCGGACTTCTGCTGGTCATTGCAGCAATCAAAGACTCGATCGGCACCCAGTATCGCGAAATGCCATTCAATCACGTTAAACTTAAAGTCTGGCATGACCTGGTCGTGCGGTACAAAGACGGCGAACTAAACGTAGTGCTCGATGGCGTGCGGCTGGGAAGCACATCATTGGGAGGAACGCTTTCGTCGATCCATTCGGGTAGCGCATACGTTGGTAAGTGGTGGCTGCAAAAAATGCCTTTGAGAAGTTTTCCGGACGACATTGTAAAAATGCTTTTCGAGAAAAAATTTGAGGGAAGTGTTGACCACATTGCTATCTGGGATCATTACCTCGCAGACGAGCGCGTGTCAGAACTATGTGGTAAGGCCTCGCTTACTGATGCTGCTGAGAATAGCGTGTCTGGAGCGTTGCAAGCCTATCGCAATTTCTTCCTTGCCTCCAGGAGGGCGGACACGGCCACGACAGTTGCGCTCGGCAAGCAAATGCGACGGGTTATGGCGGCTGACCATCGCAGGCCGGTATATCATCTTACCGGTCCAATGGACGCTATACTGGATCCGGCAGGTGCCTTTTATCACAAGGGGAAATACCACGTTTTCAGCTATAGGAATATGTCGTCGCTGCTTGCGGCAACGCCGTTGGTGCAGTATGTTAGTGCCGACCTGATTCATTGGCAGGACTTCCCCGTAGCCGTATGGCCGGACAGTAGTGTTGATGTGTTTGGAATTTGGCTGGGCAACATGTTCATCAATAATGGAATGCCCTATATGTTATATACGGCGCTGGGACAGGATAACAAGCAGGGCGCACTTGCGCACAGTGACAAAGGATTGCTGACCTTTACCGACAAGGAGGTCGTAATTTCTGACATGGTTCACCACGATGGACACACGTGGAAAGAGGGGCAACGATGGTTCACGATAACGACCAAACAATACTGGGGTTCGCGACCCGACGAAAAAGGTGATGCTATTTTATTATTGTCTTCGACCGATCTGCATCACTGGATCAATGAAGGAGAAATATTTTATGTTCCTAAGATGCCTCAGGGAGCCGACGAGCAACAGCGTGGCGGGTTTACAGAGTATCCCTATCTCATTCCATTTGGCAACAAGCATGTATTGATTACAGGAACACGACCTGCGAAATACTGGGTTGGCCGATTCGACCCAGCAATTCCAAAGTTTATTCCTGACCATGCGGAGGGAAAATTGCTGGATCATTTGAATACATTTCATTGCTTCAATCCGCTAACCGTTGATCATAAAGGTCCTGGAAAATCTCCACGTAGAATTGTCGAAGCGATGCACCTGTATGCATCCGGTAATGCAAATGGACTTCCCTGGTACGGTGTTCATACGATACCCAGAGAAATACTACTGGACGGAGACCGGCTTGTTCAATTCCCGATTGATGAACTCGCTTCAATTCGAGGTAAGCACCAGTACGCAATGGACAAGATGCTTCCCCGCGATAGTATGGAGTTAAAGTTCCGCGGAGATGCCTTGGATATTGTTGCCACATTCGATAGAAGGTCTTCCGGGAGATTGGGCTTGAAAATTGGCGGTGACGCTAATGTCAGGCATGCGGTAACGATATATTTCGACGTAAAGAAAAATTCATTTGGTGTTGAAGGCGATTTCAAAAAGCCAGCCAGATATCCCGAACTCGGCAGCGTTGATAGCCACCTGCAGCCAAATGATATGATCACGTTCAGGGTACTGATAGATCACAGCTTCTTTGAGGTCTTCGTTAACGGAGAGACGTTCACCGGTGTGTTCAATGGCGATCAAAAGCGCGAAGAAATTACCTTGTTCTCCGAGGGCGGTTCTGCGAAGTTGTCAAGAATTGACATCTGGCAGCTCGAGCCTGCGATGGTGTCGGGTACGAAATAAGCTCGCAGTGTATCGTGTTGGCGGAGCATACTTCTATTGCCTATATTGGAATTTAATACCTCCATCCCCTTATGAACCCGTTCAAATCTTCAGTCATCTTATTGTTCCTATTTTCCTCTGTGTCAGTGCTTGCTCAGGGCACCCGGCTGCTCCGCCAACCTTCACTGAGTGCCAAGGACATGGCCTTCACGTACGGCGGTGATGTATGGCTTAGCGACCGGTCTGGAAGCAACGTGCGTCGTATCACCAGTACGGCTGCGGTGGAATCCGACCCACAGCTATCACCAGACGGAAAATGGATCGCGTTCAGTTCGAACCGTTCGGGTACTACTGCAGTATATGTTGTTTCGATTGAGGGCGGAGCACCAAAAAGACTTACCTGGCATCCGGCTGCATCATATTCAAAAGCCTGGACTCCGGATAGCAAACAGATCCTATATGCTTCGACGCGCGACACGGCACCGGTGGGCTTTAATCGCCTGTGGCTGGTGTCGCTCGATGGTGGTCCATCCCGAATGGTTAGCCATCAGTGGGGCAACGATGCCGCCTATTCTCCGGATGGAAAGCAGCTGGTGATTGACCGGATGGATCGGTGGGACGGAGAATGGCGTAATTATCGCGGTGGTCAGAACACACCCTTACTCATACTTAACACCGTTGATCAATCAGAAAAGCTTTTGCCTAATGCCTCTACGGTCGATATTCAACCGGTATGGCTAGGCGACAACGTCTATTTTCTGTCCGACCGTGACTGGACAACAAACATATGGCGTTACACCGTTGGAAGCGGCGAATTGAAGCAGGTAACTTCCTTATCAGGGTCAGATGTTAAGTCATTGGACGGATTCGGAGATCATCTGGTGTTCGAGCGTGATGGTACGCTCCATCTCCTCAATCTTACCACCAGCCAAACCACCGTCCTAGCTATTGTGATTCAAGGAGATTTTCCATGGGCCGAAACCAAATGGGAGGATGTAAGCAAGAGTATTGCATCGGTTTCTGTTTCCCCCACGGGCAAAAGGATCATCATGGAATCCCGTGGTGAAATTTTCACGACTCCCGTTGAGAACGGGGACGCGCGCAACCTTACGCAAACATCTTCTGCAGCTGATCGCGCTCCGGTGTGGTCGCCCAAGGGCACCGAAATTGCCTGGTTTTCAGACGCCGGTGGAAAGGGATATGAACTCTTGATTGCATCTCAGGATGGCTTATCGAAGCCGAGGAAAATCGCCATTGGCGAGTCGAAAATGGCGTGGACACCTGCCTGGTCGCCCGATGGAAAGTTCATCGCATTTACGGACGACAAGGTAAGAGTGCGCGTCGTGGATTTAGCGCTCGGTACGATTAAAACTGTCGACACCGGGGGCACCAATATTGAGCGCGAGGAATTGGGGCTAGCCTGGTCACCGGACTCCAGATGGCTTGCCTATGCGAAGACCGGGGCGAACAACTTCAAGAGGATTACGCTTTGGTCGTCGGCGACCAATCAAACTGTTGCCGTCACAGATGCCTTTGCCAATTCTTTCGCTCCGGCATGGGATCGGGACAACAAACATCTTTATTTCCTGGCAAGCACGGATCTTGCATTGGCATCAGGCTGGGCAAATACGAGTGCCATGACTGCCTCTCCGGCGTATAGCGTATACGTGATAAATCTCCGGAAAGACGACCTTTCACCATTCGTTCCCAAAAGCGATGAGGAGGTGGCCGCTGACGACAAGAAAGCTGAACCGGCGAAAGCTGACCAGAAAACTGCCGATATAAAAAAGGAAAAGAAGACAGAGGTGGCGAAAACCGAATCTGAACCGTTAAAGGTCGATGCCGAGAATCTTGGCAGGAGGACTATTGCATTACCACTCCCTCCGGCAAATTATCAGGTTGTGCTCGGCGGACCAGCCGGCACCGTGTTTATCGGAGAACAAAAGAAGAATGAACCAGGATTGGTCGTTCATAAATTTTCTCTGGAGGACGGGAAAGCAAAAGAGTTCACGACGCACGCGTCACAACTGTCTGTTTCAAACGACGGCAAGAAATTACTCGCCAATATGGGCGGAAGCTGGAAGCTCATGGACACCGAAAAACCCAATGGAGGCGATGGAGCAGGCGTGAAAATCAGTTTAAGAATGCTGCTCAACCGTTCAGAAGAATGGAAGCAAATTTTTGAAGAGGCGTGGCGCTATGAGCATGATTTCTTTTACGATCCCGGCATGCATGGCAGAAACTGGGATGAGGTACATAAACGATATTCCCCGTTGGTGCCCTTCATGAAACATCGCAGCGACCTCACGTATGTGCTCGATCAGGTGAACGGTGAACTTTCAGTAGGACACAGCTTCGTTTTCGGCGGTGACTTTCCGGAAGTGGAAAAACAAACGGTCGGGCTATTGGGTGCCGACTTAGTGGCTGATAACAAGCGATGGAAAATATCGCGCATATATACTACGGAGAGCTGGAACCCTGAATTATCAAGTCCACTCGACCGACCAGGAATTAAGGTTCAGGAGGGGTACTACCTGGTTGGGATCAACGGGCGTGAACTTACGGTCGCAGATGATCCGTATGCCATGCTGGATGGATCGCTCGACGTACAGACCACCTTGCACATCAACAAAGTGCCGGAGTACACCGGTAGTTGGAAGGAGGTTGTGAAGCCAATAAGCAGCGAAAACAATTTGCGACAACGCGCGTGGGTAGAAGACAACCGGCGTATGGTTGATAAGATGTCAAACGGAAAACTCGCCTACGTCTGGGTTCCGAACACCGGTGGCAGCGGCTTTGTATCCTTTAATCGCTACTTTTTCGCGCAACAGGACAAAAAGGGAGTCGTGATCGACGAACGTTTCAATGGCGGCGGTTTGCTCGACGACTACATGGTTGACCTTATGAATCGCAAGTTGCGCGCGGCGATCACAAACGAAGTACCCAACGGCAATCCGTTCCGTTTGCCAGCCGGTATTCTTGGGCCAAAAGTGCTTTTAATAAATGAACTCGCGGGCTCCGGAGGTGACTTCTTTCCGTGGGTTTTCCGACAACAAAAAACGGGGCCACTTATCGGGGCAAGAACATGGGGTGGACTCGTGAAGTCATCCGTTCATTATGCGATGATCGATGGGGGAGCCCTTACCGCTCCTGACAACGCGGTTTTTGATCCCATCAATAAAAAGTGGATTGCCGAAAATGAGGGCATAGCGCCCGACATTGCCGTTAGGCAGGATGCTGTTTCGCTTTCAAAAGGAATTGACCCACAACTCGACCGCGCCGTGGCTGAAGCGTTGAAGCTGTTGGAAGGCCAAGGCGATATTCAAGTGAGTCCCCCGCCTTTCTCTCGTCCAGCCGTCAAGTCCCGGGAATAAACGATTGTGCCAAGCCTTGGCGCTCATGACTGACGAAGCTCCAGGGCCGAAAATGTTTGTATGTTGGCCTAAATTGCCCAGTAAGTAAGTGCCTATTTTAGGATCGCCTTTAACCCTCCACTGGCCTCCAACCGATTAACGGCATTCGCGAATGCCAGTTTTCGAAACGTCTTGTAGTTATTAATTTCTTTGATTATTTTTTTGAAATCCTCACGACCTCTCAGCGGATCAAGCATGGGATCGTTGTTGTACCCCCAGTCCCAACCATGCTGGTGGTGAAGCGCGCTGTCGAGACATTGAACAGCGAGGTCATTGTTTCCAAAATAGACATTGTCGACGGCCATGTCATAGAAAATTGAGCCGTTAACGTACCAGGCTCCCGTGCTTCGTTTCCCAGCCAATTGCTCGGTACGAATCTTCAGGTCTTCGCGAAATAACGCGTCTGCTTCTTTCTTTCTACCCATTTTCAAATAGACCATCCCTAGCCTATGGCGGAACGCTACCGTTTGTGTTGAATCTTCAAAACGTGCTTCAATTTCCTTGTATTTTGACCAATATTTGGACGCGTTCTCTAAATCGCCTGTCAAATAGTAAAGCCAGGCAAGGTCATCTATGATCTGCGCAGATTCTGGGTTTAGTTTTTCGGCCGCTTTCCCTGCCTTAATTGCATTTTCATATTGGCCGTTCCACCAATAGATTGAGGTAAATATTAACGATGGACGGATACTCTTGTCGCCCATGGCGATGGCCTTGTTGATTAACCTTATTTGCGTGGGAAGTTCCTCAAGATTAAAAAAGGGACCGGATAACGCTACATAGTAATCGGGGTCGGTCGTGGAGAATTGATTTGATATTCCTTTTAAGATCATGTCGGCTCCATGCTCATCTCCGCTGCGAAGCATTTGGAAGCCATACGACCGCAATGCGTCTGCATTGTTCGGCGCAAGCTGGTATGCATTGAAGGTGGCCTCCTCCGCTTCTTTTATCTTACCGAGATAGCGAAATACATTGGCCTGCACAATGTATCCATCCGGCGAAGAAGGGTCGGTGGCAATGGCTTTTGAGCTATAATAAAGGGCAGAATCCTGCCACAACTTTTGCGTGATTCCGAAAGTGCGGAGATTATACCATGCCCGTGCCTTCAGCGCATATGCCTGTGAAAAATTGGGATCCAACTTGATAGCCCTATTAACCATTTGTATTATGGTTTCAAGCTCGGCCTTTGATCCATTAAACCAGAAGCGGCCCTCCCTTGCCCTGAGAAAATAGTCATAGGCAACTGCATTTTGTGAAGATTCTTTTTGAATGTTCTTTCGCTCTGTCTCCGTAAGTTTTGCTTCCAGGGCGTTGGCAATTTCAATGGCTATCTCGCTTTGCAGGGCCAGCACATCTTTCACTTCGCGGTCGTAACTTTCTGACCACAGGCGAACATCAGTTTTTGCGTCGATGAGTTGTACAACGACTCTGATTTTGTTCCCAATTCGGCGAACGCTTCCTTCCACAACATTGCCTACGGCGAGTTCGTCACCAATTTCAGTGATTGCCTTTTGAGTGCCTTTATATTGGAGCGTGGAGGTTCTTGATTTGACCTTGAGGTCGGCAATTTTAGTGAGGTGATTCAAGATGTCCTCCGAAATACCATCACTGAAATAGTCCTGCTCGGGATCATTGCTCATATTTACAAACGGCAGAACAGCGATTGACTTGTCAGCGGCTGATGCAAACTTAATTCCAAAGCCTCCTAAGTAATAGTACCCAAAACTTACAATGCCAAGCAGAATTATAGCGGATGCAAGCAAGCCATATTTTTTCCTGGAGCTCGCCTTAATTGAATTTGGGGCCTTTACGATTCGAATTTCCCCGGGCGAAATAATTGGATTTTGAATGCCAATAATTAATTCTTTAACGGCTCGCGCCACTTTGTTGATCTGGTCGCGATAAAAGGTATGGTTAATGTTTGCCTTATTATCTTCTTCGATGGATTTTAACGGACGTACCACACCGGTACTGCGATATATGAATTCCACGCCGCGAACGGGTCCTCCCAGTTCGGCTTCCAGTAACCGTTTATCTTCGGCCTCCAGGTCATGAATGCAGACAGGTAATATCCTGCTTGCAACATTTCCATTGGCCAATTTTATTTTTAAACCAAAATCGTCTTGTGAAGCATTTTTTTTGAAAGCAAGGAACTCATGCTGCCAGGCGAAAGTTCTTGTGTCACAATAGGTCTGCGAAATAACGGGTATGAAGATCAGGCATCTGAGTTTTTTTTCGAGCGAGGCGTCGACATCGTGTGTCCCCAGGAGACCATTGGTTGGGTTGCAGTCGAAGTAGATCGAGATATCCTCTTTAAAAGTCGACTCGAGTTCGGTTCGCAATGAATCGACAAATTCCGTTACCCAGTGATCGCCTTTGTTGTCCTTTTGGCGGTAACTGACAAACACATCACATTCGTAGCCTGGGATGATGGCCGACATATATCAAATATAACGAAATGGGCTAGAAGTTGGTGTTGCGACTTCTAGGCGAAATCCCTGAAATAAGGCGCGAGTTCAGCGAGGCATGGTCTACCTGCAAGACATGAACAACCGTGACGAACGATCAAATAAGATAGATCGACGTTTGCAGGTTCCCACTGAACCGGTTTTTGGGTAATCCTTTTTCCTTAACGAAGTAGGTTACTATCGCATCCGAATATTCCGCCTTGCTTTTGAAATGCTTGGGACGCTTTTCTATCTTATTAGCCTGTAACAGGCTTGCCAGACTCGTTCGCTCTTTGGCGCCGATCTCCATTCCTGGTTTCACTTCAGCCTCTACTGACTTAATAATAGCATTTATCTCTTCAACTTGTTTTGGATTGAACTTTGCCATCTCGCTTAATTGTTAAACCTGACCCCCGAATAGTGTACACTACGCTAATGGCGTAGTCACTTTTTCCATCGGAAAGGTAATATAATGATGGAACAACACCTTAATTTCCACCAATTAACGTTCAAAACATTTCCGAAGCGTAGCGGGTGAGCAAGGCGCTCCATGCATGCTGAACACGTACTATAACACTGGGCTCAATCATGTGCATTCCGGAAGAACTTGCGCAGTTTAAAAACATTGACCTAACTTGGTGGCGAACCAAAAAGTTATTTACGACACATTCCGGACCTCCTCACCAAAAATAAATGTCACACGTCAAACTCAACTCGCGCATCCAGCAGACCCCTGCGCAACAGAGAATCACTGACAGGAACCTTGAAAAATTCTCTGATGCCGTCACGTTAATACTTCAAGGCGAAGCGGCCATTAAACTGAAGAAACTGGTGTACGTCTTTATACGCGTCGATCAACTGGGACCAACATCGTTTACTTATGAGGTAGACGACAGCCGGGATAAAATTTCTGATGCATCCGTGAAGTTGATTAAATCGAAGTTCGAAGAAATATTTGTGCGTCCGGCAAGCAGTTGATTTTAAGATGATGATGGGTGAATTCAATAGAACTTTATATCCAGAAACCACACTGGCGTAGCATATCGCACTCACCTTGCCTGGGTGCGAACGGTTATCGGATTAATAACATCGGGCTTTGTTGTTGATACTGGATTCTCGGCGTTACACAAAGCGCGATTATCGTCCGGAGAAGCCTGGATAGATAACGGCCATGCCGCTGGCCTTGTGCTCACGTCATCTGGCACCTTGCTTATGATCGTGGCGACTTTTTTCTACATGAGACGCGTACGGGAGCTCGCGCGTATGAGTAGGCCTTATCCTCATCTATTTCATGAGAAATTAGAACCTAACGACCCTTGCCAGTTAGCGGTTAGCCAGTCCAGGCCAGAAGTGCGTAAGACTAAGCGGCACTACTTCAGACCAATTTCTGTAAAATTGCTTTTGCCACGGCTTCACTTTTGGAATGAACATGCAGCTTTTCATAGATGTGCCTGATATGCGTGCCAACCGTATCGATGGAGATGAAACACGCAGCAGCCACTACCTTATAGGATTTACCGCTCACGAGCAGGCCAAGTATCTGTTTCTCGCGCGTGGAGAGATTGACAAACTCGCTTTTCGGCAAACCACTTTGCAGTCGGAACATTTTTAGGACTTTAGCAGCCACGGAAGCCGTCATCGGCGAACCACCTGCGTAAGTCTCCCGGACAGCCTCGATCATTTTCTGTGGAGGTGTTTTCTTCAGCATGTACCCAGACGCACCCGCGCAAATCGCCGCAAAGATCTTATCGTCATCTTCAAAGACCGTCTGCATCAGTATCTGGATGTCAGGACGCTTTTCGTTGAGGATCACAACCGCCTCGATTCCCGATGTGCCGGGCATGTTAATATCCATCATAATAACATTCGGTTCAGCCTGAGCCACATTTTGCATCAGTCGGGTCGCATCAGAAAACGTACCCGAGCACAACATCCCATCTGCTGAATCAATCAACTGACATAAACTTTCGCGAAGTTTCTTATTGTCTTCAGCCCAGATGTCGCTCATGTTCTCCTGTATGGTGGTCGCGCTTTCACTTATCGAATTCAGGATTGATACAGACTCTGGCGATTTTGTCTTTGCCAGTTCGCTCATTATCCCGATGCTGCTTAAAGTCGAACCCATTTCGTCGTGCAGGTCGTCAGCGATGCTGTTCCGCATGCGCTGCAGTTGCTTTCGACGATGGCTTCTTAACATTGCACCTGCAGTTATGATCATTAATACAACAAATGTGACAGACACATAAGCTATGACCTGATTTTGCCATTTTTCCTTTAATGCAGCCACCTTGCGCATATTCTCCTGCTCTTTGAAAATAAGGGTCTGGACCGCAATTGTTTTCTCCCGGTTGTACAACGTATCCTTTATTGCCATACCTAGTCGCAAATATTTCAAGGTGCTATCGGCCTGACGCCTTGGACCGTATATCTCGGCGAGCAAAGTGGCGGCCTTTAGTAGGCCTGTGGGGTATGACTTTGCTATTTTTCTGGATACTACCCGTTGTAGATAATGAAGAGATGAGTCGACATGTCCAACAGCGACAAATACTTTGGCCATACCATTGTAGTTATCAATCAAATCTGTCTCTGTGTTCAGTTCTATTGAGAGGCTGACTCCCCGACGGTAATGAAAGAGTGCCGAATCATAGGCGCCTTTCATCGCGTAGGCATTCCCAATAACAGGTGACAACACGCACTCGGCATATGGGTGCTGAATGGATTTTATTTTTGAATATGCTTTCCTCGAATAGAAAAGTGCTGAGTCTAACTTGCCCGTTGCTTCAAAAATTCTGGATAACTGAATCCAGAGAAAATACATTTCCGCTTGGTTGGCCGATTGTTCAACAACAGCCACACAAGCGCTCTCATACATGAGGCTGTTGTCATATTCACCCATAAAAAAATAGCATTCTGACAGGTTTCCATTTGCATAGGCCAATTGCAGAATCTTGGCATTGACCTTCGCCTGTGATAGCGCCTCCAGCCCATGCTCCAACGCCAAGGGATAGTTGCCAAGCACGGCCAAGGAGGCCGATAAAGTCAATTCAGACCAGAAGATTCCGTCCACATAACCTATCTTTTCTGCCAGTACCAGGGCACGATGAGAATACATGAACGCTGTATCCGCGTTCACACCAGCATTGCGAAAACTGAGCGTGTAAAGGAGCTTGACCAGTGTAGTATCAGGTTGTCTTTTCTCGAGCTCGTGTTTTAGCGAATCCATGGAGGGATCCTGAGGCAGGGCGTCTATCGAGTAAAGAATCAATAGACACTGTATCAATTTGTCGATAGCGCGTCTCATTCTGGCGAAGACAAATCTATGGCACCTTAGCCAGTTTAACAATCACATAAATACGTGATTGACTATTCGTAATGACCAGACGGCGGCCGGCATATTTTGCGTCGCTCTACTGCGCTTGACGTCGTCTCAATTGCGCCCACTTTTGTCCGTATCCGAACAAGTCAGTTCGGGAATTCCCTTCTCGTCACGTTGAAATCCTGAGGAACCCATCATGGCATTCTATTTGTTCTCTCAAATTGAATGTAATACTCTCGCCCATCAACATGCGAAAGACACAGCTCGGAGAATTTGAGGAGATAGTACTGCTGATCGTTGCCACGCTCGGTGACAACGCCTATGGTGTCGCCATCAACGAAGCCATCGAACTTCAGACCGGAAGAGACTTAAGCATAAGTGCCATCCACGCCACCCTCCACCGCCTTCAGGCCAAAGGCTACGTGAAATCTTTCATGGGCGGAGCCTCAGCAGAAAGAGGCGGAAGGCGGAAACGGTTCTTTCTCATCACGCCACTGGGCAGCAGGACCCTCCTCGCTATTCGCGACTTGAGAGAACAACTTTGGAAACAGGTTCCACGCGGCGCGATACATCCCAAAACCACATGACTCAAAAAGGTGACAAACGTAGTATGCCTCCCACATGGCCAGGGCGAATACTCGAATGGTTCTGTTCTTCCCTGCTGGTTGAGGAGATGCAAGGTGATTTGCTTGAGCTCTATGAAAAATGGACCCGCAAATACGGGATGAGAAGAGCGAGGCTTCTCTATGTGCTTCAGGCCCTCAGGTTTCTGCGTCCTTATGCCTTCAAAAGAATGTCCACTAAAAATCATTCGACGATTATGATCACGAGTTACTTCACCTTCGTATTTCGCCGACTTCAGCGAAACAAGATGTTTTCCGCTATCAATATTCTCGGATTGGTATTGGGTCTTGCTTGCAGCCTTATTATCTATTTATGGGTCGACAGCGAGCGAAGCATAGACAACTTTCACAGCAAGGGTGATCAACTGTATCGTGTCTACACCCGTCGGTATTTTGGGGACCAGGTCAACGCCGGCTACAACTCTCCGGCATTGCTTCCCGAAGCCCTGAAGAACGACTTTCCGGAAGTCGAGTACGCATCCGGATTTGCCAAGGTACTGCGCCTCAGCCAGCAGGGGGATACCTATGAATCGTTTTCGTTGGGAGACAAGGCCTATAAGATGCGCGGAAGCAGGGCAGGCAAGGATTTCTTCTCGATGTTTTCATATCCATTGCTGGCTGGTTCTACAACGAGTGCCCTGGCTGATCAAAATGGTATTGCTATCTCGCGCAAGATGGCTGAACTGTTCTTCGGCACTGTGGAAAGCGCCTTTGGGTCGTCCCTGCAATTCAGCAGCGAAAGCATGAGCAGGGATGTTAAAGTAACAGCGGTGTTCGAAGATTTGCCGGCTTCGGCATCAGATCAAGTCGACTATCTCGCCAATTGGGACTACTGGGTAGAGCACGATGACTTCAAAAAGTACTGGGGGCACTTCGGAACCTATACCTACATTCAATTGAAAGCCGGATCCGATCCCGCGCTCTTTGAAAAAAAATTAGTTGGCTACCTGGATGAACGTTTGGACATACAGAAAGGAAGCAACGTGAAAGTGGAATTGGGGTTGCAGCGATTTGGTGATCAATACCTCTATGGAAATTTTGAGAGTGGCCGACCAACAGGAGGCCGCATCGACTATGTCAATTCCATGACGGTTGCTGCCGTGGTGATCCTCATCATCGCCTGCGTGAATTTCATGAATCTGTCGGCGGCCACGTCGCTTAAGCGGGCCAGGGAAGTGGGTGTCAGGAAGGTCGCGGGTGCCAGTCGCGTTAATCTGATCGTGCAGTTTATGGGCGAAACTTTCATACTGGCAACTTTCGCCGTCGGTCTGGCCTTGCTCACCGCATACCTTGCGCTACCTGCGTTCAACTTCCTGACAGAAAAACAAATCACTCTTCCCTGGCATGAACTTTCGTTCATAGGTACCGTGGTGGCTACGTTAACCGGCGTAGGTCTTGTTGCGGGAAGCTATCCCGCCGTGTTGCTGTCGACGTTCAAGCCCGTGAGAGCGCTTAAGGGAAAAGTAATTTTCAATGCCCGTTCGGTTGGCTTCGGTAAAAGCATGGTGGTCTTTCAATTTGCCTTGTCCATTCTGCTGATCATCCTCACGATGGTGGTGGGAATTCAAACGAAGTATATCCGAACCAAGGATATCGGTTACAACCGGGACAACGTAATCTATATACGCCTGGAAGGAGCACTGATCAAAAACTATAAGGCCTTCAAGCGGGAAGCCATGCGTTTGCCGGGTGTCGCTTACGTTGATCGCAGCTCCCAGACGCCGCATACAATGGGGTTAACGGGACCCTTCGTCAATTGGGAAGGCAAACATCCGGACCATGCAGTGAATTTTATCCCCACCTCTGTAGGATATGACTACGTGAAGCTTCTGGGGTTGAGGATAATCGAAGGCAGGGATTACTCAGACGAATTTCCGGCAGACACTACGGGCTTCATCGTGAGTGAATCGGGCATTAGGGAAATGGGCTTGAAGAATCCTTTAGGAGCAACTATCTCCGTGTTCGAAAAGAAAGGGCCGATCATCGGAATAGTGAATGACTATAACGGACAGTCGTTGCACCATAGCCTCATGCCAATTGTATTGGACTTCAAGGAAGGTATGAACTTCGGAACGATCCTCGTCAGAACGAAACCCGGACAAACAGAAGAGGGAATCAGCAGCCTGCGCAAGGCCTATAGTATCTACAACCCCGGCTATGCATTCAGCTATTCATTTCTCGACGACGCCTTTCAGCGAATGTACCGAAGCGAGCAGGTCATCAGCAAACTATCCAGCATTTTCGGATCGCTATCCATTTTCATTTCCTGTCTCGGGTTGTTGGGGCTGGCCGTTTATGCTGCTGAGCAACGTACCCGGGAGATGGGCATCCGAAAGGTATTGGGTGCTACGACTGCGCAGATATTCGTACTGTTCTCCGCCGGGTTCGTTAAACTCATTCTTATTTCCATTCTGTTGGCCGTACCATTAGCCTGGCTTGCAGCAAATGCGTGGCTTCAACGTTTCGCCTATAAAATTGACCTGGCTTGGTGGATATTTGCCTTAGGCGGAGCTGTAGCTATTTTGCTTGCCCTATTGACCATCGGCAGTACGGCAATCAAGACCGGTGCTCGAAATCCTGTTGACACGCTGCGAACAGAATAGCAAGGAATCCAATTTCATTAGCGTTCATTAACCAGTACCACAAACGGTGTCGCTCATCCCCGATAGCTGGTGCTCGTATACACCTATTCTGGGATTACAAATTTTCAAATGTGTCGCTAGCTTTGACTTGCCGCATTTGGCGCGGCTGTTCGACATTCTAACCCGCAATGATATGAAAACCAAGGTGAGCCTCTTATTGATCGTTGTTTCATGTACCCTCATGCTTTCGTGCCAGACCAGCAAATTGCTGCATGCTACTTTCGAAAGCGATGCCGTGAATGGCTTACCCAACAAAGCCTTGCCCGGAGATCCAGCAGGTGACGAGATCACCTTTGACGCGGTGATCGAGCCACAACTAAAGGTTCAAAATTCGACCATCTCCGGATCAAGGTCTTTGTACTTCACGAATGTGGCCATCGGAAACCCGCCTGCAAGCCAACGATTTCTCCGCTTTAAGGGTGCATCAACCGATCTCTCAAAAACCGTTTGGTTTACGTACGCAGCCCAAAATGTGGATCCTGGAATGCCCGTCTATGTCGACGTGTCCGATGGCTACAGCGCTGCCATCGCGCGCCTTATTATCGAGGCAAATGGTGCGGTATCTATTGTGAAAGGCAGCGACTATACCCAATATGAATTACTGGGCAACGTGGGTTCGCAGGTTCATACGGTAATTTTCACTACGTCACTTGCCAGCAAGACATTCAATGTTACGATCTTTAAGGAAAGTGGGCCTGCGATTACAGTCGAAAACAAACCTTTTATCCAGCAGGACCATACACAGTTCCACAACCCTGCCCGCCCGACAATAACCTTCTCGCACCAGGGAACAACCTCGTCTCACACCTATGCTTTGGGCTTCGTTTCAATAAGCAAAGAGAAACCAAAGAATATGCCGTGATACCCATCCGGGACTGGTTTGCGATATCGGACGGCTGCATTCCGAAACTGAACATCGAAGCTACCAGATTGGATCACAGGCATCTTTGTTAGCTTTGGCACCAGCTTTGACAACGTTCGCGCATGATCAAAAACCACCTACGCCTGTTTATCCGGAATCTCAGCCGGCAAAAATTGTTTTCCTCTATCAATCTCCTCGGACTGACCGTCAGTATTTCGAGCACAATGCTGATCTACCTGTATGTTCAGCACGAATTCAGCTTCGACCGGTTTCACAATCATACGGATAGATTATATCGGGTTAATCAAACATTCATCTGGGCAGAACGTGAGACCAGCCAGTTCTCCCGTACTGGTCCGGGAGTAGCCCATGCGTTGAAAGAGGAATTGCCGGAAGTCGAAATATTAACCAGTTTACACACACCGGGCAACTATATAATCTCCTATCAGTCGCCTTCCAACGATGTGATCTCGTTCGAAGAGGACAAAGTACTTGCGGCTGACTCTAACTTCTTCAAGGTGCTGAATTTTCCGTTAACGATGGGCAATGAAGCAACGGCCCTTCGGGAGACAAATACTTTGGTTATGACAAGGTCGACGGCGATGAAGTATTTTGGCGCCGAAAATCCGATTGGTAAAATGGTTTCGCTGGGGGCACTTAAGGGTGGCCAGGGCAATGCGTTTGAAGTCACCGGCGTGATAGAAGATCTTCCAGACAACTCGACGATCGAGTTTGATGTATTACTGTCGATGAGAAGCTTCCCCACTATTGAGCGGGTTTATTGGAGTTGGGTATGGACTCAGCTCGAGACCTTCGTGTTGCTCCGGCCAGACGCGAATATTGCTAATGTCCGCGAGAAGCTCAAAGGCATACCCCGTAAGCGTGCCGAAGAATCGCTCAAAGGCGCTATGGGAGTCACCTACGATGAGTATGTGCAGTCGGGCAAGAAGTGGGAGCTATTCTTGCAGCCAATTACAACCCTTCATTTACCCGAAGCGCCTGTCCTTGGTTCTTTTCCAGACGTCGGGAACATAAAGATCATCTACTCATTCATTGGCGCTGCCATCTTTATCGTGCTGTTGTCGTGCGTGAATTTTATGAATTTGTCGACCGCGCAGTTCACGCGGAGGATCAGAGAAGTTGGCATCAGGAAGGTACTTGGCCTTGATAAACGGGAGCTAAGGCTCAGCATATTTCTTGAAGCGCTGACCTACTGTGTAGCTGCGATTATATTTGGCCTGGCGTTAATTCAAATTTTATTGCCACCGTTCAATGCCGTGACGGGAAAGCATCTTAGCCTTTCGCTGTTTGAACAGCCGGCGGTTGTGGCCGCCCTCATTTGCCTGGCGTTGTTTATGGCGCTATCGTCAAGCCTTTATCCCGCTGTTTGGGCGTCCTCATTCAACCCTGTAAGTGCTTTGCGTGGAAAATCAAAGTTCGGTAACAGCGGGATGGCATTCCGAAATGGTCTCGTCGTGTTTCAGTTCAGTGTTTCAATCATCCTGGTGATATGCACGGCGGTCGTCTTCCAGCAGCTGAAGTACGTATCCGAAAAAGATCTGGGTTTTGATAAAGCCAACCTTGTGGTTTTACACCATGCGGAAGCCGTCCGGCACGGAGAAACGCTCACCGATGCCATCTTAAACATACCGTCAGTAGTAAGTGCTTCGTGGTGCACGTCGGTTCCGCCAACTGTATTTGGAGGCGACACATTCTCTGCCGAAGGAATCGGTGACCAGAAGTTCCCCTTGAATTATACGCTGGCTGACGAGCATTATATTCCAACGCTGGATGTCAAATTGCTGTTTGGAAGAAATTTCCGGGAGAACAGTCCGGCGGATTCTAATCGCGTGGTGCTGAACGAAAGCGCGGTGCGAAAGATCGGATGGGAGGTGAGTGAATCCACCCTCGGTAAATATGTTACTTATCCAAACAGCGGCAGCGAACTGACGAGGTTTGAGGTGATTGGTATTGTTTCTGACTTCAACTATTGGTCGATTTCGGCGCCCATTGAACCGATGGCCATCTTTAATTCCATGAATACTTACATTGGCGATGGGGACCGTAATTACGTCGTTGTGAAGGTTGATGCCCATGGCTCCGACGAATGGAAAGATGCTCTCGCCTCCCTTCAACGCGTGTGGCACGCGCAGGCGTCAAACACGCCCTTCCAATACTCCTTTGTCGACGAGAATTTTGAAGAGACCTTTTCGACCCAGCAACAGTTCGGAAAGATCCTTACGGTAATGTCGGGTCTGGCTATTCTTATCGCGGCACTTGGATTGCTTGGTATCATCGTTTATTCGCTGGAGCAGCGCACGAAGGAAATCGGAATCAGAAAGGTGACCGGAGCAACCGTAGCCAACATACTTTTGCTCATTTCCAGGGGTTATACACGCCTGATCCTGGCGGCGTTTGTCATCGGCTCGCCTGCCGCCTATTTTTTGATGGACTTCTGGCTGAAAGACTTTGCCTATCGCATAATTCCTTCGGTTTGGATCTTCGTTTCGGCGTGTGCCGGGACCCTGTTGCTGGCCCTGCTTATAACCCTATACCATTCATTGAAGGCGGCGCTCACCAATCCCGTTGATGTATTGCGCGACGAATGAATTTCTTGCCTGGGGGCAGGAAAAGGGTACTGTCGATCGTTAATATTTCTCGTCAGGTAAACATTTTTGCAAAAAATGGCGTTGTAGAGACTGTAACGGTCGTTACAGGTGGCACGTCGGATTCATAACTGTATGTTGAAAAGCAGCGTGGCGCAGATGTTTCACTTAAAGAAAGGAGGTACCATGTCTAGTCCAAAGCACATTTTATCGAAAAACGTAACACCAATTCTCACAGGTGTGTTGAATTGAGGGGTTTGATTAACCTCGTCGGGTTTTGGTCTTACGGATAAAATTTGATTGAGGATTCTATATATCCGGCCGTTAGCGGCCGGATATTTTTTTGCCGTAAAGCTACTTTTTATAGTCCCCCAGTGCGTAAATCCTGAAATGTTCGGATTCGTAGAGTTGTGGCAAGTCAAGCCTGACATCAAAGTTCTCGTGATAGATTTCCTTACACACCAAAACGAATTTACAGTTCTTCGACTTGAGATCGGCAAGAAAGGAAGGATTTTGAATCTCTGCCGGTGAAACGGTCCAACCCCGGCGATGAGCAAAATACATGGGCGTCGGATTGTGAGGGGCCGAATTAATCACAAACAGGTCCTGCCGGTCTGAAAACCGATCAACTATTGACTCCAGGTCCGCGTAGGGGGCAAACATCTTGTGCACCCGAAAGTCGTACACCTGGTCGCCTATGTTCTCCACGGCAATTGCAAAAACGACTAGCCACATGACCCACTTGATGGGAATCTGACCCAGACCAAATCCGGAAATGAATGCCATGACTGGTATGACGGTGAGAATGTAATACTGATCGATAACAATGCTCTTACCTGTCTTGAGTAATACAATTAAAAAACATGCATAGGGTATGATGAATAGTGCGAACACGATCCATTGTTTCTTGTACAGCACATAGATCAACGAAGCAGCAAAGGCAACAAAACCAAGATATTTCATAGGGAGGAAATACAACCGTCTTAGTATAGCCGTGAAATTTGCCCGGATCTCTTCCCACCCCATATTAAACAGGGGACATCCCGTGGTAAAATGATTACCATACCCGAAGGTGTTCAAGTACGGCATCCAAATGAGATACCACCACCCAACGCAAATTAGTATTCCACCAGAAGTCGCAGCCACCCACCCTTTTCGCTCGAGTGGAAAATGTCGGGCACACATAGGTATGATGAGCACCGAAAGCAGCAACAGGGACGATATCTTCGAAAGGCCGCCAAGAGCTCCGAGGGCCATGTACAAAAGTATGTGGTGAGGCTTTCCTTTTTCTAAATAAGTTAGGGCCAGGTATAACGCCATCAAACATAACGCGGCGGAGAGGCAGTCGGGGAAGATCTTTCTGCTGTAGGAGAACCAGTATGACGCCGTTAACAGAATGGTGCTGCTAAATGCGACAGATTCACTGTAATACATCCTGATTGTCCGGTAAAAAAAGTAGGAGCCAAGCGTGGAAACGATGAGGACGATAAGCCGCCCATACCAATGCTGATATCCAAAAAGCGTCGATACGAGATATATCAGATAATTCAGAAGGGGAAATTCAGATCCCGTGATGCCTGTTTTATCGCCAGCGATATCAACGCGGGGATAAAGAATATTTGCATCGCGTTCGAAGAAATTTCTGGCAATCATTAATCCATCCGTTTGCCTCCAGGGATGCTGATGCTCCAGGGGTGGCAAATAGATAGCGTACAGTCGCATGACAAAGAGAAGAACTAGCCAGAATCGGATATCCCGGTAGTCCAGAACCTTTTTCCAACCTGTAGGTCCGGCGTCACTTGCCATCTTAATTGAATTCATGCATTACTCGGATTTGTCGGCCCCGGGGTGAAGGGCGTGGCGGGTTTTGATTTAACGTGAATTGCGTGTCGTCGTCAGTCTCACATTCACGCAGCAACCAATATCAAGGTAACTGAGAAAACAAACAATCGCCGTAATTTATTTGACGCCTGACAATTTCTCATTGTCGGACGGGCTCATATTCCCCTCATGATTGGCGAAACTTTGTGCCTTCCGTCCATAGCATACTTTTGATTTCAAGGACGTGAAATGTTTAGGAAGTATTTGATGACGATAGGAGGGTTGGACTATCTTTGACCGGATGCCATCTCATCTGTCCCACGCGCTGCAGCTAGCCGCCGGAATCATCGGATTCTGCGCCTACATTCCGTTGACTATCGGTATTGTTGGAAATACAGCTCGCCAAAGTTTTGCTGCTTTTTTCCTTTGGGGCATCCTGGATACAATTGCTATGATCAGCGCCTTTCTGCAGGATGGCAACTTTTGGCTGGCAGCCAGCAATGTCGCAGGAGCCTTTTCGATAGCCGGATTATTGCTGTATAAACGGCAATTTGAATGGTCACCTACCGAATCCATTACCGGCGTCCTGGTAGTTGTTTGTCTGATAGTGTGGTATACCGCGGGTAATACGGGTGCTATCGTAGCGAGTAGTGTGGCCGTTGTAATCGCGGGGATTCCGCAAATGGCGCACACCCGAAGATCTCCAAAAGACACGCCGATAGCTGTTTACCTGGTATGGCTTGCGGCCAATACACTTTCCCTTTTCGCCGGGAGGTCCTGGACCATCGATGAGCGATTTTATGCGGTGTGCGGATTGGTTCTTTGCTCAGGCATTCTGGCCATCGCCTGGCTGGCGGGGCGTCGAAACCGGTAACGACCCTGGCGGACGAAGGAATAATAAGTCGATTCATCGACGACTTATCAGGTGCGAACCCTTTTTAGATCCTCGCAAGGCTCATGTTCGGTATCTTGAGTATAATTTTTTTGCATGAAGGGGAAGTTGGGTAATTTTTTAACGAAGCATGGTGCGAAGTTAGCCCTTGCCATAGTGATCGCACTCATTCTCGTAGATACGCTCATCACGTACAGCTACAAGTCTGCCATGTCGCGGAATATAACGACGCAGCATAAGCTCAGTGAGATTTCCGTACGGAAGGGCACCATCATCTCTGATCTGAACAACATCGACATGAGCCTCCGTGGATATTTGCTCGTGGGCAATGAAGCGTTTGTGGGTACGTACGAGAAGATCAAGAAGCAAAACCGACCCACGATGGCTTATCTCGAACAGACGCTTCCTACGATTGGCGTAGATCGATCTGTTCTCCGCGATATGGAGTCCATGATGAATAAATATTTTGAGTTGATGGATAAGGCCATTTCCCTGTACCGTGCGGGCAATTCGCCCGATGCATTAACCATCATCAAGGAGGATCACGGAACAGCCGTTTGGGAAACTTACGTGAAGTTGTCGGAGAAAATCGATCCCGTGGTACAACATTTGAAAGATGAGTCTGACAACGACTACAACCGCCTGCTTACGGTCAGCATGTTCTTTCAGGGGATTCTCTTCGCAATCGGCATACCCACCGTTGTTTATGCCATATTGAACCTGCAACGTACGCAGAAAAGACGCATTGCTTTGTTCAAAAAGCTCGACTACCAAAATCGAACACTGATCTTTGATTCTAATGATTCCGTAGCCGTTGAAGATGAGGACGCCGTTATCACCAGTATGATCGATAATCTTAAGAAATCGGAATCATTTATAAAATCGATCGCACAAGGCGATCTGGAGGTAAAGTGGGACGGATTCAGCAAGGCGAATGCAGAGATAAACAAACATAACATTTCTGGCGCGTTGCTGGTGATGCGGGATGGCATGAAGCAACGTCAGGCGGATGCCATCCGGCAGCAGTGGGTTAGCGATGGCCTCAACAAGGTCGCCGACATCATTCGCGACAATCAAACGAAATACGAGCTCCTTTGTGAAAAGACGGTTTCATTTATTGTCAAGTACCTGAATGCGCAGCAAGGTTCGCTATTTGTATTGAACACAGAACGCGATGACGATCCACATTTAACACTGGTGAGTTGTTACGCATTTGACAAAAAGAAACACGTCACCAAGCGGGTCGATATCGGTGAAGGTATGTTGGGACAAGTCTATTTAGAGGGTCAGCCAGCCTACCTGACATCCGTGCCTGAGAACTATGTGCATATCACTAGTGGATTGGGTGAAGCGGGGCCGCGCGTGCTTACGATATATCCGTTTAAACAAAACGAGACGGTTGTTGCCTTGATCGAGATCGCTGCCTTCACGACATTCGACTCGCATGCACTCAGCTTCCTTGCGGAGGCCGGAAAGTCGATTGCTGCATCAATCAGCGCTATTCAAACCAACGCACGCACGACGGCTCTACTCGAGATGTCACAGCAGCAAATGGAGCAACTTCGTTCGCAGGAAGAAGAGATGCGCCAGAACATGGAGGAATTGGAAGCTACACAAGAGGAGATGCGCCGAAGGGAGAATGGTCAACCCACTGTTGAAGTAAAATAAACACCTGCAGTGAAGTATTTTAACCTGCGCCAAACTACAGGGCCGGGGTCTTTATGCCAATATGCCTGAAAGTACACTCGATATTGTTGAGTATCTCTATGTGCAGCACGAGCGATTTGCACCGGTCAGAAAGCAGCTTGCGTCCGCCAACACCGGGTTCTCCTGGAGCCTGTCATTGCAGTATAGCTTTCTTACGTACACCCTGTCCGTCCCCGACAACGACGATCAGCGATTGATTCCGTACTATCATTGGAAGCGAAATATGGACGATAGCGCCAATTCTGCCGAGATGTCTAGTCCGGACGAGTCGCTTCTTTCGCAAACTCGCGAACTGATTCATCCTGTTTCGTATAAGGAGCACCGTTCGATCCCGATGACGTTGGAAGGCGTGTTTTCCGAGGAGATTATGAATAGCATAAAATACGCCGACGTCATCGCCGGACAAGCCTACTTGTGTACGAAGGGGGATCATTATGCTCCGGGGTTTTTCAGCGCGATCGTACTCTCGGAAAAAGGCATCCATCTCGAACAGGTTAATCACTTTAACGCGAGATCCATCGCACACAAGAACGACTACAATCTTCGTGAATTGAAGTTTTTCGTTCCCACGGGCCCGGATGGAGGGCGTATGACGCTCGGTTCAGAGAAAATGGGTAACATGCTCGTGGAATTCAATGATCGATCGAGCGCCAATAATCGCGAATGTGGTCGATTGATCCGGGCCAAAATTGATGAATTGCAGCTGCAGCATAACGGCAAGCCAGGTTCCTGCAATTGAGCGGGCCGTAGCGCGGGTAATTTTTTCTATTCGTTCTTCAACGTGAGTGCAGGGTTAAGCCGGGCAATTTTTAGCGATAGTAGCGACACCGTTATCCAGATCAATGACAATGCAGCCATGCTGCAGGCGACGAACACACCGGGCGTTAACTCGATTCTGTACGCAAACTCCTGCAGCCAGTTGTGTATGACAAGATAAGCGGCGGGGATGGCGATGATCATCGACACTAGCGCCAGGCGTATGAAATCCTTCGAAAATAGCAACATGATTCCTGAAATGGATGCACCCAATACTTTTCTTATGCTGATTTCCTTCGTGCGTTGCTGGGCCATGAAAGACGCCAGCCCCGTGAGTCCAAGCAACGCGATGGCTACTGTCAGGAAAGTGAAGCCGGCGAAAAGCCGTGAAAGTCGCTGCTCTGAAATGTATTGCCGCCCGAAGTCCTCATCAAGGAATGAGTATACAAAAGGATTCTCCGGTTCAAAAGTCTTCCAGGCGTTCTCAACGGTCGCCAGGCCTGCGGAAGCACTTCCGGGACGTAATCTAACAGCAATGTAATCGAAGGCCGCATCCGGCAAATAGTAGTGGAAAATGAGTGGCTTTACACCACTGTGAAGCGATTCGACGTTGAAATCTTTTATAACGCCAATTACCTCCAATGCCTCTTCATCGTTATCGCCCGCATTCAAGGTTATCGCTGTGCCGACGGGATTGTCGAGTCGCAGGATCTTTGCGGCGGTCTCGTTCAAGAGAATTTTTCCCTTGTTGTTTTGCGGTATGTCGGTGAAATTTGAGCCGGCCTTCAAGGTCAGGGCAAGTGCAGGAACATAGCGTTCATCCGTCAGGAACATGTGCATGCCTCTTCCGACAGGATCGCCCTTTCGCCGAAAGTCGCGCATCGCATTGAGGGGCTGGGCCGGTAGTCCCGTGTTAAAACTAACGGCGGCTATTTCTGCGTGGGATTCTAATTCATCTCGAAAAACTCGCCACTTGTCTTGAATTTCGCGATCGTTTTTTACGATCACCACATTCTCTCTATCATAACCTGGCTGGCGACTCTGCATGTAATTGAGTTGTTGCATGATGAATACGCTGCAAATCATCAAACCGATTGAAATGCTGAACTGAAAAATTACCAATCCGCTTCGTAAAAAACTCTTCCGCTCAGTGAGTCTGCCTTTCAACGCCCTCACCGGATTGAATGATGATAAGTGGAGAGACGGGTAGCTTCCGGCAATTCCAATTACCGCTATGAGCAACATCCCAAACCCAAAAAGCAATGGGGGGTGCTCCCGCCACGCGAACTCAAGCTGCTTGCCGACAAGTGTGTTGAAGGGACGTCGTAACAGCTCCGCGATGCTCAGGGCAAGTAAACTGGCAAATACCGCGTAGAGTCCGGACTCCGTATAGAATTGCCATGCCAATGTCCGGCGGCCCGAGCCGAGCGTTTTGCGAACGCCGATTTCTTTGGATCGTCTCACCGACTGCGCTGTAAACAAATTGATAAAGTTGGCACAAGCCAGCAAGATGATGAGGCACGCAACTGCTATGAGTAGCCGAACCGTTGTGAAGTCTCCATTTCCTTCATGCTCGCTCTGGAGATGGGAGTGGAGATGTATGTCATCAAGTCGTTGTAGGCGAAAGTCGCCCTTCGCCCCATGGCCTTCGACCTCCTCCGTGGCATTGATGTGTCGCCCGGCGAGCCTGGTAAGTTTTGACTGCAACAAGGCAACCCCCTCTTTTTCCAGTATGACGTTGTCTTTGACTTTCACGTAAGTGTGCATGATGTTCCACGTCCATACTTTGATCGTATCCAATTCCCGGTAGCCAAAGTTCATATTCACCAGCATATCAAAATGCAAATGCGTGTTTTGCGGAGGATCGACCACAGCGCTGACAATTCTTGCTATCTGATCCCCTCCAAACAGAATGGATTTGCCAATCAGCGTTCCGTCGTTTAGAGCCTGCTCACCGAAATATCGAACGGCCGTGTTGCGCGTGAGCACGATTGATTCGTCGCGTTGAAAAGCTGTCCGGGCATCACCTAAAATGAAGGGATATTGCAGGACTTCCAGAAACTCGGGGTCGACGATGAAAATCTTCGTTTCCCGAAACACCACCTCCCTGCGATCGGTATTTTCGTCGGCAGGTAGGCGCATAGTTGAGTGATTCCAGTTAAATGCGCGGGCTACCTTTTCCACTTCCGGAATCTCCTCCTTGATTGCTTCAGCCAAGGGAGGAGGCGAAGAAGCAAACGCCTCGCTGCTGGCATCGTTGCCCCAATAAGTATTGACCCGGAATACCTTTTCTGCACCAGCTAGCTGATCGTAGCTAAGCTCATCATGAACGTACCATGCGATCAGCGTGACCGAGGCCAGTCCGAGGGCGAGGCCTGTCAGATGCAACAGGGTGAATCGCATGTTTCGGCGCATGTTTCTGAGCGCCACGTGAACGTAATTGCCTAGCATAATCAGTGGTTTTCTGGAATGATCATCAATCCCTGTACCACTATTGTTAAACTGTTGATAGTCATAAACTTATTGCTACGATTGCCCGCCTTGATAACTATTCGTGTATCACAATCGATACACATTCTTGTCTGCTTCTGATACACAATTTACGATTTTGATGCCGCATTTGTTCCTGTGTTCCCCCGGACAAGCCAATAGCGACATCAATACAGGTTGACGTTCAGCGTGTCTGGTCTCAATGATGGATGCCATACTATTCTAATCTAACAATTTAGAATTTCCACAGATGGCTCCTGCGACAATTGTTGCAGGGAATTCAACATCCGAGGTAGTGCTCCATTCATCGTCTTACCACTTTGCACCTACAGGAAGGCCACAAAGGCAAGCCAGCCTAATCACTTAAAAAACTACCGATATGATAAAGTTGAAATGTGTCGCGATGCTTTTTTGCCTCGCAGTTGCCATAGTTGGCTGTGACGACGATGATGATTCAGTCAGTTCAGCGGGTACCGAAACGTATAGTTCGGAAATGGTTGTAAAATGGCTGAATATACAGGCGCGCATGCTACGCGTTCCCCTTCCGGCCGGTGTGGGTACGCAGGCTGCCGACCGGGCACAAGCTTACAGCGGAATCGCGCTGTATGAAGCCGTCGTGCAAGGGATGCCAACGCATCACACACTGGCGGGGCAGCTTACCGACTTTCCAGCGATGCCTGAAATTGAGTCTGGCGTGTTGTATCATTGGGCGGTATCGGGAAACGCGGCACTTGCCGAAATAAACCGACTTCTGTTTCCTACGGCCAGCGTAACTAACAAAGCCAGTGTAGACAGTTTGGAGACCGCCCTTCAATCGGCCTTTGCAACTGATATCGATGCGGAAACGATGCAACGATCAATAGACTATGGTAAGTTGGTGGCGTCCAAAGTTTATGATTGGGCAGCCAGTGACGGGTCGGGCAATACCAATCCGCCATACGTTCCGTCCGGAGCTGCTGGCACCTGGGTTAGTACACCTCCGAATTTTCCTCCAGCGGTGAATCCTTATGCCAGTCAACGGAGGTTGTTGGTTCCGGGCGTTGCTACAGGTACGACGTTGTCTCCACCACCTGCCTATTCGGCCATGGCGGGCTCCGAATTCTACAACATGGTCAAAGATGTCTACGACAAATCACTGGTACTGACGCCTGATCAAACGGCGATGGCCCTTTATCATAGAGATGCTCCCGGATATCCGGGTGGTGGGCATTTTGTTCCGATCCTGGCGCAAGTCCTCTCTAAAGCATTACCCGCACTCGACGTTGCTGCAATTGCTTATGCAAAAGTGGGAATTGCACAGGGAGATGCGACAGTAGTCTGCTTCACGTACAAGTATTCGTTCAACCAGGTAAGGCCCATCACGTACATCCGGAATGAAATGGGACACGCCACCTGGAACGCCTTGTTCAATACGCCGGGTCATCCTGAGTTTCCCGCCGCGCATGCTACCATCAGCTCGGCCGTTGCGGAAGCCCTGACCGATGTGTTTGGAGACAACTTCGCCTTTACTTTGAATACTTATGCCTATCTCGGTTTACCGAATAGATCGTACACTTCGTTTCGCACGATGTCAAAAGAAATGGCCGACAGCCGCGTCTTCGGAGGCATTCATTATCAGGCTTCGTGCGACAAAGGGAGAGAATTGGGTAAGAAAGTTGCCGAAAATGTTTTATCCACAGTAGACTTCTAGGAATGTTGGATTTGGCATTCCGCGAAGTCAACTCTCCTGATTTGCATGTGAGCCTGAATGGTGCTGGGCACATCCTTTGTGTACAGCACCTATCTTTTAGTTATTCCTTTCCATCCTGCCCTTTCATCCAAACCACGCGCAGTTGAGACTGGTGGGGCTTTGAAATAATGTCGCCATACAATTCGGGACGCCTGGCCTCTCTATATCTAAAGCCGCCAGCCTGCGCAAGTTTTTCAGGTACCAACGTGGTGGTAACTATTGAGTCGTCAAATGTTCTGCACTCTGCGAGAATATCCCCGAAGGGATCCAGGATCATAGAGCAGCCGTTCTTGAGCTGGTCATCATCCATACCAATAGGATTTGAAAATACGGCATAGATACCATTGTCGTAGGCTCGGGAGGGTAGCCATTTCATGAGCCAGGCGCGTCCCTTCATGCTGTCAAATTCCAGTCGAAGAGAGGTGGGATCGCTGTCCCGGTTGTGCCATAACTGAGGATCCACAAAGCCCGCGCCTGGACGCGTTGAGGGCGTACACATGGTAACGTGCGGCATAAAGATAATATTGGCGCCCAGCAGGGTCGTTGCGCGAACGTTCTCAATGATGTTGTTGTCGTAGCAGATCAGTATTCCGGCTTTCCATCCCAACAATTCAAACACGCAATAAGTATTGCCTGGGGTCAGATGCGGATTAATGAACGGATGCAACTTCCTGAATCGCGCGATAACACCACTTTTATCCACACATACGTAAGCCTTATACAGGTGATCATCCGCGTCCTTTTCAAACAACCCCGCTAATACGACGATGTTATGACGGGCGGCGATATTGATCAGTTCACGCACGCTCGGGCCGTCGGGGATTGGCTCGGCTACTTCCAGCATCTGTTGGCGGGACAAATGCCTTGCAAAAGTGTAGCCGGTAACGGAACATTCGTGAAAGGCGACTACCTGCGAATGCGCTTGGGCGGCCTCCGATGCCAGGCGGTCAATAACACTGAGGTTGTAGGCCTTGTCGCCGCTTTTGTTTTCAAATTGTGCGGTTGATATTCGAATGTTTTCCATTAATGCCATTGGTTTCCTGTTCACGGGAACGCCTGTCCGAGGGTATTGTATTTCAATGACTACTGCCCGTTGAAAAGCACAAACGCCTGCTGCGCGAAGTACATGTCGCCAAGAGCCATCCCCAATTCTGACACATTTCTACCTTCCTGCAACTCTGCCGCGATGTCCAGCAACGTAGTGCGTATTGCCATGTCCTGTGATTCGGTGAAGTTACCGGGGAGCGATTTGACAGCATTATAAAGTTCGTCTTTGCGCGCTATGCCGGTAAAACGGCGCAGATATACAGAGAACCTGAGATTCTCCGGAGTGTTTCGAAGCATTTCCACACCTTGAGCAATAGCTGCTTTGTCTCCCACATAGCTGGCGGCCATATTGTATTTATCTGAGTAGAAGAACCAGAGGCTTAGTGTTGGCTCGTCTATGCCGGCCGCCAGCGACGAGGCAGAGTCGAGCATTATTTTGGCAACATCCGGACGACCCGCCATCCTGGCTTTCTCCACGCTGTGGAGGTACACGAGCACTTTCGACTCTGGATTCGAAAAGCCGTTGGTTAACTTGGCTACCTGTGAGACTTCGCCAACCGCTGCCAGATCTCCGGAAAGCGCCATCAGTTCGTTAAGAAATGCGGTATTTTCCTGAAGAGCATACCGTGCTCGCGACGCTTCCAGCAACGGAATGTCTATTTGCCGCGCTACTGCGTTGCCTTTCGTCGTGTCACCGGCCTTCAGATAACCACGCGCCAGTTCTATCTTGACGAGATTCATGTCAATGCCTCTTCCTGCAGGATGTGTGGTAACGAGGTCGAGGGCCGCTTGCAGGGCTTCGTTTGATAGAATAACACTTCTAAACCTTTCACGCATCGTGATAACCCAGAAAGGAACCAGGCTGAGGTCTGACGTCGTTTTATAAACGTCTTGCAGGAGATTCTTTTTCGCGAGATAAAGGAAAAATGCGTCTCCGTGTTTGGGAGCCGCCTGCCACGATCCGTGAATGTCCGGAAAGGCGAACAACTGCCTCCTTGTCCACGTTCTTGTGCGTGTTCCAAACAGGTAGTAAAAACGATAGGTGACGGGTAATTGCTGGTCGGTCTCAGATAGCGTATTGAAATGAGACAGCGATTTGTCGAACAAGGCATCAATGTTGTCTTTGTTCTCGAGGCCCCTTTCGCGATGATAGCGTTCCGAGTACATACCCGTCCGCTTAAAGTGCATAGCAAGGAGAAACTCGCGTTCCTTCTGGTCTGCGAGTTGATTGACTGCAGCTTCATAGTCGGCAAGCACAAGTTTATACTGTTCCCGATCGCTCAGGCAGAGATTAAGGGTAAATGTTCCCAGCTCTGTCGTTTCGTTTCGATAGTTTAGATTAACGCGCTCCAGTTCCGACATATATCCGGAACGGTTGATCACATCAACTAAAATCTGATGCGCCGGAATCTCTGGAAAATGCTTGGTGTGCCAGGCAATGGCATGCGCAACGAGATCGTGGTGTCCGTATTGATATAAGTAGCCCAACACGTTTGACCGCGTGTTGAACAGGCGGTCTGTAAAGTAATCCTCTGAACCCAACTGTTGCTCAAAGGTCCAAAGAACTTTGGCGATATCACCCTTCGCCGCATAAAGTGAGGCGAGTACATGGTATCCACCGCCGAAGTCGAGCGGCCGGTAGCCATCGGGTTCCAGCCCTCCACGTTTATAAAACAAATTGAACCGGCTGGTACTGTCAAGCGGCGAAATGAGTCCAATGAGCTGATCGATTTGTGCTGGCGTGGCCTGACCAAACGTAAGCCAATGCTGAATGCCGTGATTGATCAAGCTGGTTTGAGAACCGCTCGCAGGCTCACGTTTAAAATTTTCGATGATCAATGGGAAAAGGGCCGCCGCATTCTCCGTCACCCATGCGCGTTTTATGTTTTCGGGGCCGTAATAGTTCTCATAGGATGACATCAGAGAGAAAGCAACGCGTGCCTGCAGGGCTCTCGCGACGGGCAGTGTTTTGAATGAATCTGACCGCAATTGTTTGTCCAGGTGATCGACGAGTTGTGTACTAAACTGCGTTCTATGAAAACGACGACTGGGGTACAACAGCCTCCATATATCGTAGTTAATAGATAATTGTTCAATTTGCGGCATGCCGCGGAGAAGCTCCAGGGCCGATCCCGGCACGAGTCGCTCTTCGGTGATGAGATACGCGGCCTTGTGCTCAAATCCTACATCGCCACTCTTGAGCAATTGCCTGCCTTCCGTTTTGACCTGCTCAATTACGGTCGAACTTTTCTTCCGGTAAATGTCGAACACGAAATAGATGGCGAGCACGGCAACAGCAGCAAGGGCTACGATGCCGGCGATCTTGCCTGCGCCGTATTTGATCAGCAGCCGGCTTAGCGCCACATTTTTGGCACTCTGCGCGAGGTACGTATTGATGTCCTCCAGCAGATTGACTGAAAGTTGGCGGTCAGTTTCTGCATTCCCCGATTTATCTATGTAGCGCCGAATCCATGCGGCATTCGGCTTGCACTCGGCATACCAGCCTTCGAAATAAGTGAGAGGCCCTATCGGTATGAGATATCCTTTGCTCTTGTGATGTACCTTCCAGCGCGCGATTTGTTTGCGCAGATCTTCGAAGGTTGTGTAGAAGGCGAATTCCTGGTTTGCCCAGCGCTTGAGCATGCTCCAGTTCCGAATGAGACTTTCGTGCGTGATGTCCAGAACCGTATCGGGCAAGGTTTCACTATTGTCCGCGAAAACAAACGGGCGAATAAACGAATTGTCCGGCAACCTGAAGATTTCCAGTATTTTTCCCAACACCTGGGGCGTCACTTCCGGCTGGTTAATGACCTGGGCGATTTCCGTCAGGGACATCCTGTTGCGCACAGCCCTTCCGTTGTCGATCTTGGTGAGACAGGCAAACGCGATGGCGATGCAATTTTTGACGGTTCGCGTATGAAGCGCCACGGAGTTTTCTATGGATGCGTAATGATCTGCCGCATCGTCGTACAGCTTTCGCGCATGTATTTCGATGACCTTGTCAAGGCCGGCCTCCGCGTAATGCTGCCGTTGGTTTTCGGGAAGAGAAGTGAGCCAGGCTTTGAACCTGTGTTTATCAGCCGCAGGAAGCTCATCTGCTGAGAGTCCGCCTACCATGCTGTAGTGGATGAGATCCATCTCTTCCCGCCCTGCGTTAGCCACACGCCAGATCTGACTTAACGCATGCTGAAGGATCGGAAGCTGATCAATGCCTTCGTTGAGATCATAGATTAGCCGCTCAGTAAGCCGGTTCGAAATAGTATTACCATTTAACTGTGCAGGTTCTTCGATGACCTGCTTCAGCTCTCCACGGGTGAGGCGGGGCACGAAGAACTGGGAATACCCAATAAACTCGGGAAGACCCCGGAAAGCGGAACACTGTCCGATATAATCCGAGCGCATAGTGAAGACTACATAGATGGGAAGCGAACGCTCAAGTGCTATCCGCGCGGTTTCGAGCATAAGGTTCACCACAATCTGCGAACTCTGATTGGGCACCTCGCCGTCGTTGTTCTCCGGGTTGGTGAAGAACTCCTCGAACTGATCCACAATCACCATAAGGTTGGACGCCTTACGAAGTTGTTGCCGGTGATCGGCATCGGAACCACCAACTCCCCCGATGTTGTAGTCCGGATAAAATTCCGAATTGAGATAAATGTCAGTGAGAGATGAAAAGCCGCGGCTAAGTTCCGTTTCGATGGTACTCGCTTCGACCGTGAACGCACCGGCAATGGCATGTATGAGATTCTTTAACGGAGAGCGTTCAGGTCTGAAATCAACCACTGTCCAATTGGTGAACTTAGCCTTGAAAAAACCGGATCGTGCCTGGGGCACTAGCCCTGCGTAGATGAGCGACGACTTGCCGTCGCCCGACGCACCCGTTAGCATCAGGAACTTGCGCGCTGAAAGTTGTTCGGTAATTTGATCGATTTGTGTATCTCGCCCTTTAAAATATATACTCTCCTCCTCCGTGAATGAGCGCAGTCCGGTGTAAGGGCAGAGTGACGCGATATCAGTTGTATTCATCGACATATCTTAGCGGACTATCGAACAGTGTATTGTTGCCTTTCAGGTACTCTTTCCAGCTTTCATTTGGCGGGGGCGTTGAATCGCCATAACCCCGATAAATGCCAATCGTGAAGACAGCAAGATCTTCGTCGGAAGGGTCCGGCAGTACATTGTTGTACGCCTCATATAACTTACCCTGGAAGGCCAATGCCCGACACAGGAGATAAGTTCCCAGTACTTTGAATTCAACATTCTTGATGATCTTGTACGATGCGGCAAGGTCTGTGTCGGTCTTATATAGGGCATCGGCGTATACAAACAAGGAACGGCACATAGCCCGGTTATTGTTCGTCGGTTTGGTATTCACGATATCGCGGGACGCGGCTGCCAACAGGCTATCCTGACCCTGACGCACGCCGCGTCTGGACAATCGCTGTGCACTTAACGCATACATTGTGGTCCTATTCTCCGGCATCCGAAAGGTGCCTATCAACTTCCTTGCAGTCACGAAATCGTCGTATTGAGTCATATACTCGGCGGCCCTTCCAAGAATGCGCATCACATACGTAGGATCGAACGTATTGACAAACTGCGTTTGATAGCCGGTCGGGTCCACCTTTTTGAAGTAGGTCAATGCGGCTTCCTTCTGATCGTGATCTGCAGCGCCGAGTCCGGTGTATAAATAGAGCAATGACAGATCCAGTCCGTTGTTGCCTGTCTTGGCGATTTCTTTTTCTGTAGCTACGAGTACATCGTAGTCGATCGCCTTCGACATGGTATAAGCGAGTTCGGTCTCCACATACAGATAGTCGCGAAAGAAATACTCGAACACTTCGAGATCGGCGGGCTGCGTATATAATTTTTTAAACAGGTCTCGCTCCATGATGTACTTGAGGAATGCCTGGGAAACATAAAAGAAGTGGAAAAGCCGTGGTTCATTTGGGTGAAAGGCTGTTCTGACGTCCGGATAGGTGAACAAAAACTTTCTTTTTACAGCGAGCATATCTTGTGAACTGAGTTCGACCACTTGAATATTCTCATTGAGATATTCATCATCGACACGCTCGTAATGTGCCATCGCCTGATCGAATAGCTGATAGAATTTCGCAATACCATCTTGTTTGGCCCCCTCCAGCCTCCGGATGTTCAATATTCCTTCGTCTTTGTAGGCGAGGGCCAGATGAAAGTTCTGTTCGTCCGGGTCCTTAAAGTCGCTCATCACTGCCTGGCGGTATTTGTCAAAGAAGAATCCGAGTTGGACGCTGTCACTATACTCAAGCAATAGATTCAATTCCTTGTCATATTCATCCAGCATGGGCGTCACTACGGTCGCAAATTCATAGAGCTTGCATCGGGCGAGGAGCAGGGCATAAAATCTTTCAGAAGTGATAGATATCCTGGCGGTATAGTCGGTCACGAATTTGTCCAGCGCCGGCAACTGTCCGTACGTGTAAAACACACCGGCTATATGAGCGGCATTGTCGGAGTTCCTGGCATATTCGCCCTCCGAATAGGCAGTGTTGTACTTGAGAAGTGAGTCCAGGCACTGCACCGACTTATCGACTTCGCCCTTGGCTGCGAAAAGGTAAGCGAGCTGCTGGTATAACCCGTTGTGCGTGAAGCCACCATAAAATCCTTTAATGACGATCTTCTTGACGTCGTAGTTTGCGCGAATCCAGCCCGTGGGGTTCGCCTCGAATGGACTGAGAATGCCAATCAGTTCGGTTATCTGAGCCTCCGAAAATGCCTTGCTATTTACCGCATGTTCGAGGCAGAGATTTAAGTTATTCATGTCCGTGTAGCCGGGCGGTTGTGTGCGCAAGATGTGCAGCGTATACTGCGCGCACCTGCTGGCATTCTTTTTTCGAAGAGCATCGACCTCAGCCAACGGATGATAGAAATAGATCATCTCAAGCGTCTCTCGCAGATCACTGGCCAGCTTGGCTTGCAGACTAAGGTTTTTGACGCGTGTTTCCTTTAACGGAAGCGCCTCGAGCAGGCTGTCGGCAATCGTTATGCTTTCGCGGATTTCTTGCCAGGGTTCTCCCAATCCCTGGTAGGTAAGCATCATGGCGATATTATTTGCCAATCGGATGCGATCAAATGGATCCGGCATGGTGAGCAACAAATCTGACATCGAAGTTTGTTTCAAACGCACAGCCTCGATACCCAACTCGGACCGGCGTATCAGCGACACGTTGGGGTTATTGACTAATTCAAAGGTATTGTCGCGCAGTCTTTCCAGAACATAATTATTCTGGCGCGTTATATAATTTTTGGCTACAAAAGAAGACAATGTTAATAGGGCAATGAGACCCAATACAAGGCCGGTCTTCCGATTGCTATAACGCAGCAGCGTTCTGGTAAGCTGATGTTTTTTCATGCTTTGCCGCATGAAGTCTTTCGCGTTGGATTCGATCTTGGTGGCCACCTTCTTACGCTCATCGGGGTCATCGTTCTTCAGGTAGCGGCCGATCCAGTGGGCGTTTACTTTCTGTGTCTTTAGCCAGCTTTCAAAATAAGTAAGCGCGCCAATTGACATGAGGAAGTCTGAAGATCTGCCGTGCTCAAGCCACAATTTGAGCTGCGTATCAAAATCCACTGAAATATTATAGCTGGCAAATTCTTCCTTCGCCCATTCATTGAGCTTGTCCCAGTTTCGGATAAGGCTCTCGTGTGTGATGTCGAGCACTTCCTTTTTGTCCAGCACCGGCACCCGATCCGTGAAGGGGCGAAGCAGTGTGTTCCCGGGGTCGCGGAAAATGGATAGCACGTTTCCTACCAGCGTTGCATCTACGCCCGGTTTGGCGATGATGCTGGTGATGTCATCGAGCGTCATGCGGTTTCGCACGGCGCGGTTGTTGTCGATCTTGGTGAGACACTTAAATGTCGCAGCGATAATTTCGCGGGCGCCGTCGTCGCTTACCTTTTCACGTTCCGTTGCTGAAAGGTTGTCCCACGCGAGGCTGTAGAGCTTGTTGGCATGCGTATTCAACACATTTTTGAGGTTGGGCGCATAGTAACACTCCTGCACCTTGGCAGGAAGCTTTTCAAACCATTGTTTAAACTGTGCAGCACCATCGGCAGAAAGTTCACTCGCCCCAATCCCGCCGACCATGGCATAGTGGATCAGATCCATTTCAACGGTTCCGCTATCCGCCATTTTCCAGATCTGGTTCAGGGCATGTTGCAGAATTGGAAGTTGATCGGCGCCATCCTCAATATCGTAAATGAGCCGTTCCGTGAGTCGACGCGAAATCGAATTGCCATTCAACACCGCAGGCTCTTCAATAACCTCACGAAGTTCCTTCCGATTGAGGCGAGGTAAAAAGAACTGAGAAAACCCGATGTATTCCGGCAATCCCCGGAACGCTGCGCACTGTCCGATGAAGTCGGAACGCATCGTAAGAATGACGTAGACCGGCAGGTTCTCAGCTAATGCCAGCCGGGCTGTTTCGAGCAATAGATTTGTAACCGATACTGATTCCTGCGAGGGCACACCGTTGTGAAAGTTTTCCGGGTTAGTGAAAAACTCTTCAAACTGATCAGCCAGAATAATAAGGTTCGACGACTGTCTTGCCCTCACCCGGCTGGCATCACCAGCTTCTGTGGCTTCTGCCAGCGGATCGAAGTACAGTGGCGAGGCCTTGTACATGTCAACGAGCGCGGAAAAGCCATATCCCAATTCAGTGAATGCGGTCGACTCGTTAATGCCGAGGGCCTGAGCCAGGGCATGACTCAGATTTCGCATGGGACTGCGTTCTGGGCGAAAATCCGCTACCGTCCAGTTGGAGTAATTAGCCCTGAGAAATCCGGCTTTTGCATTGGGTATAATGCCTGCATAAACGAGCGAGGACTTTCCATCGCCAGACGCGCCGGTTACAATGATGAATTTATTCCGCTCAAGCTGCTTGGTTGCCTGATCGATGTGCTCATCGCGGCCCTTGAAATAGATAGACTCGTCCTCTGTAAACGGACGCAGCCCTGTATATGGACAAAACCCTGGATCCTGGAACATATCGAACGCAGCGGTTAGGGTTCAATCACCTTGATGTACACGCGCTTTACCTCCTCAGGAACTTCCTGCTTGGACACGATGGAGGAGACTACCTTTGGCGCCTTGAACGTCCTTGCTATGTTGGTTCGTGGATCGTCTTCGCCGATGAGCATAATGGGAGTCGGTGACGAGGCACCGCCTACCTGTTTCCAAATCTGCTTAACGAATGGCAAGGCCCAGTCCGCAGCGTATTTAAAGTAGATAACAGCAAGTCGACTCTTCGGTATTTGTTGTTTCGACAATTCGCGGTACTCATCTTCGCCGTCAGGCATAATGTTCATGATCTCGATCGGATATACGTGGCTGATCAGATCAGTAATGATTTGGGCATCCTGCTCATCCTGTTGATTGAAGATGAAAAATATGTCGGTATCTTTTGTATCGAGTAGTACGGCCTCTTTTTGAACGGTCATGGAGCGCATGTCCTCGACAATTTGCATCGGCCCGATGCTGTTCGAGAACACCATATCCTTGGTGATGTTATTGCGAATGTGGTTGATGAAAGCTGCCTGAGCGGGTTTCAATTCCGAGCGTGCATTGTCCGGAGAAAACCATACAAATGTTTGAAAACCGGATCCGCTTTCAGATCGTTTTCTAGCCTCTTCAAACTGGAAGGCAGGGAAAGATAACGTCTCGTCGGCCTCAAAGCGCCGGCCAAACTCATTACCCAGAATATGCAGGGAGCATTTCGCTCTCGACATCGAATCCAGCACGCGTTCCTGGAAAGTTGACTCGTCGGAAGGGCAGTCTATTGAAGGCACAACATTAAATCCCGCCTTCTGTAGTATAATGACCATCTCTTCGCGTTTGGCCTTCAGTTCGAATGAGGTCCAGGCCAGGTATACAACGGGTCGGGTATCGTTCGTGACAGCGTATCGAATGGATTCGGGAACACTCGCGCTAATGGAAGCCATGGAAAACGATCGCACGGGACCTGTCAGTACGTGGGCAGGAGCGTTCGTCTTCTTCAGGCCCTGTACAATATCCTTGACGGCGTTCGCGACCTTATTGATCTGGTTGCGATAGAGTGTGCCGGCTTGATTTTCGAAGGTGTCATCCTTAGGCCTTAGCGGACGGTTTACTCCGGATGACTTGTAATTGAAATCGATCGTCCGTAACGCACCCGACAGTTCGCGCTCAAGGAGGCGGGTGTCTTCTTCTTCAATTTCGTGAATGCGAATTGGAAGAATCCGGCTGGCGACATTCCCGTTTGGAAAAGTAACGTCCATCCCTAAGGCACTTCTCGACGCTATGGACTTGAATGGAAGGAACTCGTGCTGCCACGCGAAGCTGGTAGTATCGCAGTACGTGTTGGAGATGATCGGAATAAAAATGATTGAGTTCAGTTTTCCGGCCAGCGACTTATCAACGTTGTGAGTTTCCCGAATGCCATCACCGGGATTCTCATCGAAATAGATCGAAAGCTTATCCTTCAGTGTGGCAACCAATTCCACAGAGAGGTTATGCACGAATTCGGAAACCCACCGATCGTATTTATTGTCGTTGTGGCGGTAACTGATAAAAATATCGTACTCGAAGCCTGTCAGTATAGAGGGCATTACGCGACGTAAAGTTTAGGATTGATAAATACCACCCAAAATATAGTCTAATTAGTTGGGCGGTCTAGCGGTCAATGAAAAATTAATGGCCCAGCAGGGGAAAATCCCTGTTTTCAGTGGCATCTCGTGATGCTGGCCGATGACAGATATCTCCCTCAATTGACGGGCATGGTGCGCTGAACATGAGTTGGAATTCTCTTCAGTAAAAAAGGCTCGGGATTAAGTGCAGGGGTTACGCTCATCGGAGCACCATGTGACGTGTTCACCACATACAAGCAATCGCATGTTCACTGTGTTCTTCTCTCATTTTTTTTTACCATCCTTCCCAAAATTTTTGAGCGTGAAATGAATATTAACTATGTTCAAAACCTTATGCGCAGGATCAGTGTGTTATTGTGTGTGGTGTGCGTGTGCTTGAGCGCGCGCGCTCAGTCAACGTATGCGGTGAGCCCTCTCAAGGAGCAGATTTCAATAGATGGTCGGTGGGACAAGCCGGTGTGGAGTAAGGTACCGGCATTGCGTATTAAAAACCGGATGGGTGACGAACCGAAATTTCAGCCAGTCACCGAGGCTAAAGTCCGGTACGATACTTCGAACGTATATGTAATTTTCCGCGTGCGCGACAAATACGTGAAGAGCACGGTGACAAGCTACAATGGAAGTGTATCGGGTGACTCGTGCGTTGAATTTTTCTTCGCTCCCAACACGGAAGAACCCTTGCAATACTTTAACCTGGAAGTCAATGCGGGGGGTACCCCGTTGATCTTTTTTATAACGAACCCATGGACGCAGTTTGTTAAACTCCCGGATACCGCAATCGCCAAGATAGAGATTGCGCATTCGCTTCCGGCTGTGGTGGATCCCGAGTTAACGGAAGCCGTGACCTGGACAATTGAATATCGAATTCCGCTCGATATGCTCAAGGAATTCACGAAAGTATCCAGGCCCGCGCCCGGTGTGTCGTGGCGTGCCAACTTTTACAAGACGGGAAGTGAAACGAGCAATCCACACTACTATACGTGGTCGCCGGTTTCGAATCCTATTCCTAACTTTCACCTGCCCGCGTATTTTGGGCAGATCAATTTTAAGTAGCATAAAACGGTTAACGCACCCGCAGGAGGCATGAATCCTGCACCTTATCCAACCGAATTAAACTTATGAACAGAAGAAATCTATTGAAAGGCGTGAGTCTGCTGCCTTTGGTAACAGGATCAACGGTATCGCTGGACGCGGCGCCAATTCCTCCTGCGCCGGCACGCGACTTCCTGAAGGAACTGGGTATTCGTGTATTCGTAAACGCTGCGGGTACCTACACGGCCATGACGGCGTCATTGATGCCACCGGAAGTGATGGACGCCATGCGCGCCACGAGCACTCAATTTGCGATGCTGGATGAAGTGCAGGACAAGGTGGGCGAGCAGATCGCTCGCATGTGCAAAGCAGAAGCTGCCATGGTTACGGCTGGCTGCTGGTCGGCACTTGTCCTCGGGATGGCCGGGATCCTTACTGGCACCGACAATAAAAAGGCCTCGTCGTTACCATTTCTGGAGGGGACAGGCATGAAGTCGGAGGTCATTGTTCAAAAGTCACATGCCAATGGCTATCACATGGCCCTTACAAACACTGGCGTGAAGATCGTGCTGGTTGAGACAACCGAGGAGTTGCGCAAGGCCGTTACCGAAAAGACTGCTTGCCTATGGTTTCTGAACCGGGAGACTTCTGTAGGCCAGATAAAACACGCCGAGTGGCTAAGTTTGGCAAAGGAATTCGGAGTGCCAACGATGATCGATATTGCTGCCGATGTTCCGCCTGTCGAAAACCTTTGGCGGTTCAATGATATGGGTTTCGATCTCGTATGCATTTCCGGAGGCAAGGCGCTGCTGGGTCCCCAAAGCGCGGGCATCCTGATGGGTAAAAAAAATCTCATTGCCGCGGCCCGGCTGAATTCGCCTCCGCGCGCGGGCATTGCACGGGGCCATAAAGTCAACAAGGAAGAGATCATCGGTATGTATGCTGCGCTCGAGCGATATGTGAAGCTCGATCACACAAAGGAATGGAAGGAGTGGGAGCGAAGAGTGTCGGTGATTGAGGGCAGCGTGAAGAAAGTAAAGGGTGTAAAAACCCAGGTTGATGTTCCGCTGGTGGCTAATCATAATCCATCTCTGAAAGTGATGTGGGATACTACGCTCACCAACCTTACTGGCGAAGAGCTGGGCAGCCGGCTAAGAAACGGATCACCCTCTATTGAGCTCGTCCCCTTGGAAGAGAAGGAAAGCATTCGGGTCACGGTGTTTATGCTGAAGCCCGGCGAAGAAGAGATCGTCGCGCGAAGATTAAAAGAGGAGTTGGAAAAGGCGAGCAAAGCATAGTCGAATCGAAATTGAAAGAAAGCGCTGGCCGGTGCATTGGGTTCGGCAGCGACGAAAATATTTAACACTTCCTGATCACAACATGAACAAATTTTCAATTGCTGTTCCCGGACGTTTGGGACTGCCTGTATTCATTCTTATCGCGGCCCTCGTTTGTTGTCGGTGTACTTCTCCAGACAAGGTTGCCACGCTTCCTGCCGGCGATCCCGACAAGGGTAGGCTTGCCGTACCGGACGGTTTTGACGTGACCGTCGTGGTGGATAGCATTGGCCGGGCACGACACCTTGCGGTAAATGAGAACGGCGACATTTATGTGAAACTTCGGGCCGTTACACCGCAGGGTGGCAACGTGGCGCTTCGCGATACCACCGGCGATGGCAAGGCCGACATCATTCAGTACTTTGGTACCTATAAGGACCCGGGGAATTACGGAACGGCTATGCGCATTCATGGCGGGTACATCTATTTCACCACCACGGGCACCGTTTACAGAAACAAACTCATTCCCGGACAACTGTTGCCAGACACCACGACGGAAGCAGTCGTGATCGACGACTACCGCAGTCGCCCGTACGGAACGGAACACATTGCAAAACCCATCACCTTCGATGATAAGGGCCATATCTATGTTCCATTCGGCGCCCCGGGAGATGTTTGCCAGGTCGAGAACCGGACACCTGGATCGCCTGGTCAATTTCCGTGCCCCCAACTGGCAATTCATGGAGGCGTGTGGCAGTTCGATGCCAACAAGCTGGGGCAAATGCAAAAAGATGGCAAGCGTTACGCCACGGGTATACGCAGCCTGGTTGCGATGTCCTGGAACAGTGATGACGGAAATCTGTTCGCCATTCAACACGGTCGCGACGACTTCTATCGCACCTGGCCCAATCAGTACACGCCCTGGCAAAGCGCCATGCTGCCGTCCGAGGAATTCTTCCGTGTAACGGAAAAGTTTAACGGTGGGTGGCCCTACTACTATTATGATCAGATGAGCAATCAGAAGGTATTGAACCCGGAATACGGAGGCGATGGCAGGAAGAACGATGGCGCCGATACGGTAGGCCTGCCACTCATTGGCTTTCCAGGGCACTTTGCACCTAATGATCTCCTTTTTTATAAGGGTGATCAGTTTCCAGCACGCTACAAGCACGGCGCCTTCATCGCATTCCACGGATCGACTATACGCGCACCATATCCGCAGGCGGGATACTTCGTTGCCTTCGTGCCCTTCAAAGATGGTAAACCGTCAGGACCGTGGGAGGTGTTTGCCGACGGATTTGCGCAGCGTGATACGATTGTAAACACTTCGGATGCCGCAGCGCGACCAATGGGCTTGTCGATGGGCCCCGACGGATCTTTGTACGTCACTGAAAGTGTACGCGGCAAGATCTGGCGGGTGATGTTCAAAGGCGACAAGGCGTCATTCGGAGAGAAGCAGTTGGCCGGCATGGCCGAACACATGAACCGGACGAATGTAAAAACACCGGACGAAGTGAAAGACAATTTGCTGAAGGGTAAAGAGGCTCCCGGTCAAGTCGCTTATATCCGCTATTGTGCATCCTGTCATTTGCCGCAAGGTCAAGGCGACGGAAACCGCTATCCTCCTTTGTTCGGCAGTGAATGGGTTAGCGGCGATCGCACGCGACTGATCAACGTCGTGCTGAAGGGACTTTCGGGACCGATCACCGTGCGAAAGAAACCGTATGAAGGCGTGATGCCTGCGCATAATTTTCTCAATGATGAACAGGTTGCCGAAATCCTGACATTCATCCGTACGAGATTGAATCATGGCGGTTCAGCGATATCGGCAGAGGAGGTGCAAACAGTACGGGCGCAGGGCAAATGAAATTATATCGTGGCGCCAGGGCATGCCCTGGCGGTACAGGCGGCCATGCCCTGGTGGTACACGCAGCCATGCCTGTCGTTTGCCTGCGCCCCTCCTAATGTTGTTCGGCCTGCAGGTACGAGGAAAGATTCTGGCGGGTGATCACTTCGAGCGGGAACAACCGTTCTTGTGGGATTTCCTTTTTGAACAGGAGATGGTTCACGATGTTACCAATTCCGACGAATGCCTGGCGCCGGGAATTTTGGTTGATCAGAAAGTCGATGATTCCGGCGTTGAGGTAGTGGATGTTTTGCTCCAGCAGGTCGTACGCAACAAAACGCAGTCCGTTCTTTCCCCGCCGTTCAATGAGCCGCGAAACAATGTGTGCTCCACGCGATGTAGTTACAACGACCCCCCTAAGCTCGCTGTTCGAGAGCAGTTCGTTGAGTTGGTTTTCAAGTGTTGGTTCGTGCGTATTGTTGAGGTCCAGGCTAAGCGTGTTGTAAACGGCGCCGCGTTGCTCGCTGAAGTAGTCGCGAAAACCTTTCTCCTTTTCTCGCAGGTGCAGCGAATGGTGGATGTCGTCGAAGACGTGAAGGATCGCATACGTTCCGCCTTCCGCGTAGTTCAGGTGCAACAACTCAGCGCCAAGGCGACCACTTTGGTACAGGTCCTGGCCGATAAAACCCAGGGGCTGCTCCTCAGCTACGTTGTTGTTGATTACGACGAATGGTACCTGCTGTTTCTTGCAAGCTTTGAAGAACGCTACGGCTTCCTGATGAAATATGGGAGCCGTAAGTATGCCGTCCGGAACACTTTCTAACAGTGCTGACGCTTCCCGCTCAAACGACTGCTTGTCATACAGGTCGAAGTGACAGGTCTCAACGACGACCCCGTATTGTGCCCACTCTTCGCGTGCCTTTACAACACCATCGAACGTCTGGTGCCAGTATTCATCCTGTTCGGGATTGGGGATTAGCGCTGTAACACGATAGCTTTTGTGAGAACCCAGTGTTCTCGCAATGAGATTGGGCTTATAACCTGTTTCGCGAAGAATGTCCATGACACGCTTGTATGAATCTTCGGCTACCTCTCCCCGGTTATGGATCACACGATCGACCGTGCCGACAGATACCTGTGCGAGCCGGGCGATGTCTTTGATCCTGATTTTCTTGGTCATCGATACTGATTTCTAAGAATAATAACTTAATAAAAAATGGAATTATCGAAGGTATGGGGAAAAGTATTTTTGCTAACGATAGCGGGAATGCGAATGGCCTAACGCGATGACTACCTGCCTGACCTATCCACGCGCCGGTTTCCGGATCGGAAAATGCTTTCCATAACTGAGTTGTCGCCATACCCACTCGACCGGCCCATAGCGATATCGTTTGAGCCAATACACGCTTATCGCGACCTGGATAGGATAAATGAACAGACCTATATAGAGTGTTTCAATGATCGACAGCTTTCCCATCATGCCCCACCCAATGCCGTGCAACAATATCACGTAAATGACCGTGTGCGTGAGATAGTTAGTTAAAGACATCATGCCTACGAATCGGAATCCCTTAAGAATTCGTGATCCTGATCGTCGATCGTACCAAAGGGAGATCAAACAGGCATAGGTGAGCGACAGGGACAAGATCCCAATCCGGTTCGCACCTCCAATGAGAAGTTTAATTGCTGTGCCGTTTATCTTGGGATGCATGATATTAAACCAGGCGGTTTCCATAGTATAGATTACAGCCACCGCTCCGCACACGTACAGGGCGCGTTTGATCAGTAGACGGTTCACGCGGAGGTCAGTCAGTATCCCCACGCGCAATACCCAGTATCCCATAAGAAATTTAGAAAGCGCCTGGGTCAATTCAACCCATTCATAAATGCATTGAACATAGATGTATAGGTGGACGTTCCAATTGGCGACCAGTACACTGCTCAGTCCGGGACGTAGTGAATCCTCCAGGTAATGTGCGTATATGGCTTCCGATATGGCAGGATCGAAGGCCTTAAGCTGTATCATCAGATACCTTATCGCGATGTAAGGAACCAGCAGGAGGAAGGCGGCCGAGGCCAGCAAACTCCGGTTGCCCGCATTCCGAAAGAACAACATCAACAGACCGCAAATGGAATAGATATGCAGTATCTCGCCCCACCAGAAAAATATATGAACAAAACCTAACGCGAACAGAATGGCCATCCGCCTGAAATAAAAGGTTGTTGCGTCGATGCCTTTTGCCGCCACACGATCCATCAATACCCCAAAGCCATAGCCAAATAAGAGTGAGAATAAGGTGACAAATTTGTTGTCGATGAATATGGTGACCAGTAATTCGTAGTAGTGGTTCAGAGGTCCGGCGCTGGCTTGTTCGATGACTGCCTTCGGCATAGGGAATACAACAAATGAAATCAGATTGGCGAGCAACACGCCCAACAGTGCGAATCCTCGAAGTGCATCTACAACACCTGTACGTTCGCGCTCAGCAATGGGGACAGCTGCATGAGGGGCATAACTCATTTGAAAATACGTTGGTCAAGGCTCCATATCACTGGCCCGGCGAAAAAATACACCAGAGCCAACAAGGCAAACAGGAACGGATGCTGGTCTTCGTAATAAAATCGTCCGTTGCTCACGACAAAACAAATGAACAAAAGGTCGATGGCCATTAGCAATGCCGCAATCCGGGTGAAAATGCCCAGGATGAAGCATAAGCCCGTAACGAATTCGAGTCCTTTGCCAATATAGACCATCAGCACCGGCGAGGGCATCGCCTTGATCACGTCCCAGGTTTGATAGCCAGCCATGACATCAGGCTGAAAAATTTCCAGCCCGTGATAAGCCATTAGCAGACCGACCACGATGCGAATGATGCCGAGGCCCGCATTAGACCAAAGCGGCCTGGGAGATAGAAGTAAATGAGCCATGATAAAATATTTTAGAAACAAGTTAACAGAAAACCGTCCCGCAACATCGCCGGTACGATGAGCGCAAAAATTGGTATGATATTGGTTTAACTATGCACAAATGACCGAGTATTAGGCCAAAGTGGCAGGATAATCGACGAGTAAATCCATAAACAGGACTTTTTGTCAGATAAAAAAGCTAAAAAACGGATCGGCACATTTTTCCCTAATAGGTGGCTATTAGAGAAACAAAAACTAAAAACAAACAATACTATGAGCCTCGTTCGTTATAGCAACGCTAATGATTTTGTACCGACTTCATTTAGCAATTTGATTGATCGTTTCTTCTCCGATTCATTGGCTCGCTCAGGAGGTTCTTCTTACTCTTTCGTTCCCAAGGTCGATATCCTTGAAAGTGAAAAGGGCTACGAAGTAAACCTGGCGGTTCCGGGTCTTAGCAAGGACGATTTCAAGATTGATCTCAATGACAACTTTCTCACCATCAGCGGCGAGAGGAAGTTTTCGAAGGAAAAGAAGGAAAACAACCTTTATGTAGTAGAAACGCAGTATGGCAACTTCAGCCGCTCGTTTTCGCTGCCTGAAAATGTAGATGCGGCTAAGATACAGGCCGCTTACAACAATGGCATTCTCGAAATTTTCATACCGAAGGATGAGAAAAAAACATTAAAGACAACCATCAAGGTTAACTAAGGTTGAGGGGTTTTAGATTAGTCAGATGGTTAGGCGTCCCGGGTTTCCCGGGGCGCCTTTTTTTTATCGTGACTTTTGTCGCAACCTTTGTCGCGATAAACGATGAACAAACCGGGCAATTTTGTATTGATCCTCCTACTCGGTGCGCTAGCTACGATCAGCCCGTTTTCGATTGATATGTACCTTCCGGGATTTCCCGGAATTGCCAAGGCACTCGATACCTCGATCGACAAGGTACAGTTAAGTCTTACCAGCTACTTTATCGGGGTTGCCGTTGGTCAGCTGTTATATGGTCCGCTGCTTGATCGTTTTGGACGGAGAAGTCCCCTTTATATCGGCCTGTTCATTTACGTCTGCTCTTCGGTGCTGTGTGCATTTGCCGGATCCGTAGAGTCCCTGATCGCGTTCAGGTTACTGCAGGCATTGGGTGGCTGTGTGGGAATGGTGGCATCGCAAGCGTTGGTTCGCGATGTATTTCCGGCTAACAAAACGGCACAGGTCTTTTCGCTCATCACGCTCGTGATCGCTGTTTCTCCGATGATCGCGCCAACCATTGGCGGTTACGTTACTGCGCACGCCGGCTGGCAGTGGGTATTCATTATCCTCGGATCCATTACCGCACTGATCGGATTGGCCAGCTACTATTACCTTCCTCCCGGAAAGGGACCGAACCCGGCGATTTCGCTTTTGCCTCATGCGGTTGTCAGGAACTTCTTTCTTGTCGGTAGTCATCCTCAGTTTCTGGTCTATTCATTGGCAGGCGGTTTGGCGATGGCTGCTCCGTTTGCCTATATCGCAGGATCGCCCGATGTTTTCATGAATATTTACGGATTGACGGAGCAGCAGTACGGGTGGGTGTTCGCCCTCCTTGCCGCGGGATTGATCGGGTCATCACAGTTCACGCATATCCTGCTGCGATACTGGAAGAGCGAGCAGATCATCCGGTATGCGCTGCTGTCTCAGGGTGTGATAGGGATTCTGCTAGTAGCCGGTACGTTGTACGGTGGATGGGGCCTATATGGCCTGATCGTTCTCCTCTTTCTCTTTCTTTGTGGGCATGGTCTCATCGGTCCTAATGCCACGTCACTTACCCTGGCACCATTTGAACATCACGCCGGCAGCGCAGCCGCTTTGCTGGGCGCCTGGCGAATGGGAGCCGGAGCCATCATGTCGGCCATGGTAAGTTTCCTTCACGACGACACGGCGATGCCTATGGTAGGCGTTATGGCCGGCTGTGCGTGGATAAGCCTCTTGATTCTGTTGCTGGGTCGTGCCCTCACGGCGCGTTATATCACATAACCGATAGTCGGTACCAAAGCGCATGCAGGAGTCACGCACAGTTGTGGATGTAATACACCCTCCGAAAGAATCGATTTTTTAGAAAAGAAGGAGTAAATTACTGTGGTTAATACGTCGTTGCATAAATAATCGAAAGTAAGAATACCTAAAACAGCCCAATAGTTTGCCGCGGACAGTCCAAAGGAAGGCATGGATATTTTTGCTACGACGTACTAGGTTGCCACACGGCGTAAAATAAGGTGGGTATGAAGCGATCTATTCTCATTGTTCTGGTAATCGTGGCTGCTGGAATCGGCGGCATCGTGGGTTCATTAGTTACCATGAAATTCTTCGGCCTTGCCGGAGAACCATATACATCCATTGAAGACCGTCAACAATCGGTGCTCGCCAACTATTCGAGGGATACTTCTTATAACGTGCCCCAGGGACTTAACTTCCTGGACGCCGCGAGAAAGGTAACTTCAGGAGTCGTGCACATCCGTACATCATACGGTCCTGGTGATTTCAGCACGAATCCCCTTGAGATGTACCTGGAATCTCCCGCGCGTTCGTCTGGATCCGGCGTGATTATTTCCGATGATGGCTATATAGTCACCAATAATCACGTGGTCGAAGACGCCAGCAACATCGAAGTAGTGATGAACAACAATCAAAGATTTTTTGCCAAGGTTATTGGCACAGACCCGACGACGGACCTGGCATTGCTGAAGATACGCGCAACGGCTCTTCCTTTCATTCGTTACGGAGATTCAGACAAGATCACTCCGGGTGAATGGGTACTGGCCGTGGGTAATCCATTCGATCTCAACTCAACCGTTACTGCCGGCATCGTGAGCGCGAAGGCACGCAATATCAGAATCCTGGAGACTAAGAACAATCTGGAGGTGGAGGCATTCATTCAAACCGATGCTGCCGTTAACCCCGGCAACAGCGGCGGCGCCCTGGTGAATCTTCGGGGAGAATTAATCGGTATCAATTCGGCGATCGCTACGTCGTCGGGTAGTTTTCAAGGTTACTCCTTCGCGATACCCGTTAGCCTTGTAAAAAAAGTGATGGATGATTTACTGGAGTTTGGAATTGTACAGCGGGGATTGCTAGGGATTCAGATTGTCGATGTTAATGCGGCCATTGCCGAGAACTTCGACCTGGAGGTGAATCAAGGGGTGTTCGTAGATCACGTGAACAAGGAAAGTGCAGCCGAGAAGGCAGGTCTTGAGAGTGGCGACGTGATCGTCGGGATAGAAGGATACGACGTGAGATCGGTGTCGGAGCTGCAGGAGCGTGTGGCGCGACATCGACCCGGCAAAGAAATTCTGGTGGTCTATTTACGGGATCATCACCGCTATGAGGTGACGGCCCGGCTAAGAAATTTTCAAGGACTGGAAACGGTGCAGAAGAAAGAAGTGAAACATGATCTCGGCGGCGTACAGATTGAAGATGTTCCATACAAGGAGCTTGCGCGGCTACAGCTCGAGGGAGGTGTCCGCATAAAGGATGTTGCTTCCACGAAATGGATCCAGACCGGCATTAAGAAAGGGTTTGTGATTGCCTTTATCGACAAAGTTCCCGTCGACAATGTTGAAGACCTCAACCGGATCCTCGATTTCAAGAAGGGGGGCATACTGATCGAGGGGTATTATCCCGGCGGACAAAAAGGAACTTATGGCGTTGAATGGTGACTTAGCCGTCCGTCAAATAAATCCATCGCTGAGCTTTGTAACAGAGTACGCGAGCTCCGCCGCCCCGGATCATAAGACGTTCATTCCGCTGCCACATCCGCCACATTTTGTTAGCTTTGCGCCAACTCTGAAACGGATATTGGCATGAAGGATTTTGGAATACGCGATGCACTGGCCAGTCTCGGCCTACGGAAGGCAAATCCCGGCGTATCTACCGGTGAGAAGTGGATCAGATCCGAAGGCGCGCGAATTGAATCGTACTCACCAGCGGATGGCAAGCTGATCGGGTCTGTGCAAGGTGGCGATCCCGCTGCGCTTGATAAACTTGTGTTAAAGGCGAAGCTGGGATATGCCGAATGGAGAACTTGGCCGGCACCCCGTCGTGGCGAAATAGTAAGGCAGGTTGGCGAGGCATTGCGACAGAAGAAATCGGCTTTGGGGAAGTTGGTGTCATATGAAATGGGCAAGTCTTACCAGGAGGGGTTGGGTGAGGTACAGGAGATGATAGACATCTGTGATTTCGCGGTGGGGCTCTCGCGTCAGCTTCATGGTATTACGATGCATTCTGAACGCCCGGAACATCGGATGTATGAGCAGTGGCATCCACTGGGTATTGTCGGTATTATTACGGCTTTTAACTTTCCCGTCGCTGTATGGTCGTGGAACGCCATGCTTGCGTGGGTCTGCGGCGATGTTTGCATCTGGAAGCCTTCCGAAAAGACGCCGCTTTGTAGTGTGGCTTGCCAGCAAATCATCGAAGAGGTGTTCGCGCGAAACGAAGTGCCTGAGGGAGTTTCGTGCCTGATTAACGGCGATGTGCGCATAGGCCAGGCGCTGGCAGCTCACGAAGATGTGGCGCTCGTGTCGGCAACGGGCAGTACACGCATGGGGAAGGCAGTGGCGCAGTCGGTGGCCCAGCGTTTGGGAAAGGTGTTGCTGGAGTTGGGTGGAAACAACGCCATAATCATCAGCGGGCATGCCAATCTGGATATGGCTATACGAGGCGCATTGTTTGGAGCTGTGGGAACCGCAGGTCAGCGTTGCACGACTACACGCCGCCTGATCGTCCACGACAGCGTGTTTGATTCGGTAAAAGACCGTCTCAAGCGTGCGTATAGCAATCTCGTTATTGGTAATCCCCTCGATACAAGCAATCACGTGGGGCCTCTGATCGACAGGCAAGCCGTAAAGTCATATCTTGGTGCGCTACGGAGGATAAAGGACGCCGGAGGGACGTTCGTCGTAGGCGGTGGTGTGTTGAAAGGCAAAGGATATGAGTCGGGTTGTTATGTGAAACCCTGCATCGCGGAGGTGGAGAACGAATACGACATCGTCCAAACGGAGACCTTTGCGCCCATTCTGTACCTTATCCGTTATGGCGCTCTTGAGGAGGCAATCGCCAAGCAAAATGGTGTGCGTCAGGGCTTGTCTTCATCCATTATGACCAATAATATGCAGGAAATGGAGCAGTTCCTGTCGCATAAGGGTTCGGACTGCGGAATTGCCAATGTCAACATTGGAACATCAGGAGCGGAGATCGGCGGTGCATTTGGAGGAGAGAAGGAAACCGGTGGCGGGCGGGAAAGCGGATCGGACGCCTGGAAGAACTACATGCGCCGTCAGACTAACACGATTAATTTCGGCAGCTCATTGCCATTGGCGCAGGGCATCAAATTTGACATTTAGAGAAAGTTTGCAAATCAATATCAAAGACTTATTTTAGTGCGTCATTCACGACGGTAACTATGGCGGCAAGAAAGTATCGGACAGTCATGCTCATTGACGACAATGAGATTGATAATCTAATCAATCAAAAAATGATTGAGGCGTCGGCCATCACCGAAAATATTTATACACATACGGGGGCAAAAAGCGCGATTGAATTCCTCAAGAACATGGAAAAGCTTGAAATGGCCGACCAGGTTCTTCCCGATTTGATCTTCCTCGACATTGACATGCCATTGATGGATGGCTTCCAGTTTTTGGATGAATTTGAAAAGCTGTCGAATGTTGCCAAGAGAAAGTGCAAGATTGTGATGCTCACCTCTTCGATCAATCCGCAGGACTTTAACCGTTCCAAGAAGTATGAGGCGGTAAAGCTCTACCTCAACAAGCCACTGTCGCACGACAGTATTCTGAAGCTCGACCTCTAAGGAGGCGAAGAAGCAAAGTATTTTGTGAACGGCATTCCATTGTACAGGGATTACCTGGCTTCTCACTTTACTATGAGCATAGGATAAAAAATCTTAGCGAAACTTTGCGTCCTTGCGTCTCGGCGGCAAAAATACTTTGCGCTCTCCTGATCAGAAATCCGTGAGCAATTCAACAAACTTTTCGTCAAGCTTGATGAGTTTGGTAGGGGCAAAGTAGGGTACGGTTAACCCATTGAGCCGCGGTATGACCGCCTGAATCTTCTTCGCCTTTTCTTTCTTGGCTTCACTCGTGGCAATCTTCAGGATCTTCAGGAACAACTGAATGTTTTCGCAGCTGTCTTTACCGGACAACCGGATTTGCCGTTGAATGCTGTTCGACAGCTGATTGAACAGTTCAAAGTCGCGAAGCAACGTGTATTGCAAGGCCAGCAGAGACTTGATCTCCAGCTGAGCGAAAGGATACTTTTTCAGGCTCACGTCGTTTAGCAAGCCGTTGATGAGTTTGGCTGCCTCTTCAAACTTACCCACATAATAGCTGGATAGAGCGCGATAGACGACATAAATGATATGCTTGGGAAGATCCTGCATGTCGATCTCGAGTCCAGGGAATATCGCCTCATTCTCGATGTACAGCTCCACTTCATTTCCCGAGCGCAGGTGGCGTTCGATCTTCGAAACAAGAAACTGGGGCGGGAAAGTGTACGTCGAGTAATTCACCAACAGGTTCGCGCAGGCATCGTTTACCTCTTCGTAGTACTTTTCTGCCTGACGGAACACTTTGTAGTGGTTATAGTATTCCAGTTTCAGGAACTCAAATACCAGGTTCATGTGGTAATAGATCGAGTCCAGGTGATAGGTTTCGAACATCTTTTGGACTTTCTCAAAGATGTCTTCGATCGATTCACCGTCCTGTTGCATGTTATCATCTACTTCCACAAACAAACGATGGAAAATGTACATGCAGCTTTGATATACATACAGGCGATGCGACTCGTACAGCTTGGCAACATTCTGCATCTCCTTCATGAGCAGGCCGAGTCCGAGCTTCTCACCGTCGCCGGCATTCAGCATGAAGTCTCCGTATTTCTTGAAGTAATCTGCGAGCAGATCCTCTGCCTTGTCCACCGCCAACATGTAGGCGACGTGCCGGTTGTAGAGCTGCGAGTACTGAAAGTAATCAGGCGAATTGATGTGTAGTTTTTTCAGCGACTTGTAGATGACCGTCAATTCGTTAGCCAAGTCGTAGTCAAGCAATTCCTTTTCCAGCTTCTTGAGCGTGGCTATCGAAATAGCGCGCTTCTTGGTGAACAGAACCTCCGTAATATTGGCCACCTTGCGCAGTACGTCGGTGCGCGGGCTCTCCAGCTGACCCATCAGATATTCCTCGATCTTGAGGTTCAGACGGGAGCGGAGGGTGTAATAAGCATTCGCATTGACGTCAAGCTCTGTCATGATCTTGTTGTCTGACAGCTGTCGCTCGCGAAGGGATTTTAGTAAGTAGGCGGACTTCTCGGCGTTGCTTTCGATGAGGGAGTCATAAATAGCTTTGAAGTCCTTCTCCGAAAGTTGCTTGATGATATTCTTAAGCTTTGCCATGCGTTGAGCCTATAACAATGTGAAAATTTACAAAATTTATTACATCATACAACAGCCTTAACTGCTGTAAACAAAATTCTTAGGTCCGTGTTTGTAGTTTTATAGCTTACAATGAACGATCCCATTAGTTGAGTAAAAAGTTCATCATACTCGCCCTTGGACTAACGTGGTCTATTCAGCTATTCGGTCAGGCGGAACGTCAGGCCATTGAAAATATCTGGAAAGGTAAATGGGAGAAAGCGTTTTACCAACTGGACCGGGCCGCTAACAAAGATACGATTCAGGTAACCACTGCCTACGCCTGGGCAATATACTTCGGCGCTGAAGCCAATCCGGACTATTCTCTGGATTCGGCCAGCCGATATATCCGGGCATCCGTCGTGCTATTTGGTCAGGCATCTGACAAACAACGCGAGCGTCTTCGTCGATTTCCACTGGACAGCTTAACCTTGATTGCAGAGCGCAACCGCGTCGACAGCGCAGCTTTTGTCGTGGCGCGGGGCCAGGGATCGGCCGTTGCCTATCAGCGCTTTATCGATATTCACCCCGGGGCCGTGGCACAACCAGACGCAATTGCCGCGCGCGACGAGCGCGCCTATCAGGATGCGGTGGAAGCAAATACCTATGAGGCCTTTTATGATTACCTGGGCCGCTACCCGCGGTCGACCAGGGTTGACGATGCCAGGGCGAACTACGAAAGGCTACTTTATCATTTTTACACGCGCGATCGTGACCTGACGGGATTCGAACGTTTTCTGCGTGAACATCCGGGTACATCCTTCGAAGGAGACGCACAGCGAAATATCTTCGAGATCCTAACGGCAGATGGCAGCCGGGAGGCCTTTACACGCTATCTCAGCCAGCAGCCCCATTATCGTAAGAGGGCGGCTGATATCTTGTTTCACCTGGACACAGGCGAGGCCAGCCACAAGTTTCCTGAATCCGCCTGGAGCGACTCCTTGCGCGCAATGGCCGGTGATGATCCTCTCTACGTGGCACCTTACCTGGAAGGCGGAAGGTTTGGTTTCATGGACCCCGCAGGACACCAGGTGTTCGATGCCAGCAGCGCTGCCGTGGATGACGATTATCTCTGCGGCAACATCACCGATAACTTCATACGCCTGGATTCATCCGTCGTGGCCTTGAATGGCGCGGTGATCTATTCAGGCGCCATTGATGAGATCGAAGATATCGGCCTCGGTATGCTACTCATCAGAAGCAAGACGTGTCAGCGTGTCGTGCATAAGAGTGGATGGCTAGTGACCCCCGGGTGTGTGGATCAGGCAAAGATGATCGCGGACAGGTTCCTCGCCGTTCAGAGACAGGAAAAATGGCAGTTGCTCTCCCTGTCCGGACGAGCTATGATGACGCGGTTGTGGGACGGCATTACATCCGTGAATCAGATCGTTGTAATGGAATCGGCCGGAGAGAAATACGCGGCTACGCCAGGGAGAATAGCGGCTTTCGCGGCGTCTCCCCGCAGCCGCGATCCGTTTGTGCGCATCGATCGGATTAGTCGTTGGTCTGCAGGCATAACGTGGTTGCGTATCGGCAACGATGAGATGCTCCTCGATGTAAAATCGGATACTCTGGCGAGCTCTGCCGGTGGAACGTTGGCCGCTGCGCGCTTTGGTATCGTGATCAGGGATGATACGAGTAGCCATACCGTTAACTGGAAGGGGGAATCATCAGCAACGTTTCGTGCGATCCAGGTTTCCAACATGCGTGCTATTGTTCTGGCGCAGTCAGGCTGGCGGATGTTTGATCCGGTGCACAATGTGTATAACAGTCCATCATTTGACTCGCTGTGGTGGACGGGATCGTTTGCTATGGGTACTGTTCGCGACAGTACCCATCTCTTTTTTCCCGATGGCTTGCATCAGAAACTGAAAGGAAAACTGCACGCGGCATCGATTCAGGGACCTGACAGCACCACTTTTCTGCTCGTCGACGGAGGCCCTGCGAAACCCCGGCGCCTCTATGCGCGCAATGGCGCGCTGTTATTCCAAGTGCCGTATGAGAAGATTCAGCCAATTGGTATGGGATACTTTCGTGTGACCAAAGCGGGTAAAGTTGGCCTCGCGGCATCCGACGGAAAATTAGTCGTACCTGTAGTGATGGACGCCATCGGTGCCATTGGTAATAACGCCGTGTCACTGCTTAGGGATGGGCGTTTCGGCCTGTTCAATTGTGTAACGCGCAAGGTGGTGCAACCGCAGTATCCGACGAATCTTTTGCCTTATGGCAAGCAGTATATCGTGGCACAAAAAAACGGCCTGAGCGGGTTGTTTACCTGGGACAACAAGCCGGTTTCTAAGTTCGAGCACGAAGAAGTCAGATACTGGAATGACACGGCGGCCTTCGTCAGGAGGGACACCAGGTGGTCGCTGATTAACCTGCGCAACAATACCGTCGTGGTACAGCAGATAAGGGGCTTCAGGTTTATTCGCGACGTTGCCGGCGATCAGCTCGCCATTGTTCATGTGGGCGATGCGTTTGGTGTATTGCACAGTCGTAAAGGCACCGTTATCCCGCCGACATTCACAGACATTGTCAACCTGGGCTCTTCAGAATGGCCTTTGTACTTCACCGAAAAGCACATCGAAGAGGCGTCTATGTACGTCGTTATCTACTATGACCGCGAGGGCAAGTTCTTGCGCAAGGAAGTGTATAATTCGGAGGATTACGAACGCATTTATTGCCCAAATAATTAATGGGCCGTTCAAGCAGAAATCCTTTTAAAACCTGCTGTATTCCTTAACTTTCCCATTCACTCATGTCCTATGCTTATGAAGCGTGTTATCGTCATGATGTTACTGATGGCGTCCGGCAATTGTTGGGCTCAGTCAACGATCGAACGTCCAAATCTCGTGGTGGGTATTGTGGTCGACCAGATGCGTCAGGAGTACCTGTACAGATTTTACGATAAGTTTGGAAACGGCGGATTCAGACGACTGATGAACGAAGGCTTTATGCTCAGAAATGCACATTACAACTATGTGCCTACTGTAACGGGACCCGGTCATGCCTCAGTATACACCGGCTCGACACCGGCGATCCATGGCATTATCGGGAATGAATTTTACGATAAGAAGCAGAAGAAGTTTGTCAATTGTGTGGAAGATTCCATGCAAAAAACCATAGGCAGTACGTCGGCTGAAGGAGATGTTTCACCGGTGAGATTGTTGTCGTCGACAGTTACTGACGAGCTTAAATTGTTTACACAAAAACGTTCGAAAGTAATCGGCATTTCATTTAAGGATCGGGGTGCTGTGTTACCTGCGGGTCATATGGCCGATGCCGCTTATTGGTATGATGGAAAGTCGGGTCAGTTCATTTCGAGTACCTACTATTTTGCAGCGCTACCCGAATGGGTTGCCAAATTCAATGCACAGAAACTACCAGAAAAATACCTGGCGCAGGATTGGAACACGCTCTTGCCGATCGATAAATACACCGAAAGCGGACCCGACGATACGCCTTATGAACGCAAGTTTTCGGGCCAGCCGAAGTCGACCTTTCCTTACCAGCTCAGTCAGCTGCGCGTCAAAGGGAGTTTTGAATTTTTGGGAAATACTCCATTCGCCGACGATTTCCTCACCGAATTTGCCAAGGCAGCGATTGTGAGCGAGAAACTCGGAAAACATAGCGACACAGATTTTCTTTGCATCTCGTATTCCACACCTGACGCAGTAGGACATCGCACCGGCCCCAATTCGGTAGAGATTGAAGACATGTACCTTCGCCTGGACAAGAACCTGGAAGACTTGCTGGAGCGTCTGGATAAAGAAGTAGGGCCCAATAAATACACCGTGTTTCTAACCGCAGATCATGCGGTAGCCGATGTGCCGCAATACATGAAAGACAGCAAGATGCCGGCCGGCTATTTCAGCGAAGGACAGTTGAAAACGCGCCTCGATGCTTACCTGAATGCCGCTTTCCCCGGTAAGAATTATATCGAAAACATAAGCAACGGTCAGATATTTTTGAACCACGAATTGTTTGAACAGGATCCGCGTACGGGCACTATTGAACTGCTTATCGTAACCGAAATGATCGGTAAACTTTTGATGACCATCGATGGCGTTGCCGGGTATTACACGGCCGACATGATCCGCGACGCGAGTTATACGGATGGAGGCATTAAGGGATTTGTCGCTCGCGGCTACAACTTCAAACGCTCCGGCGACATCGTGATATCGCTTGAACCAGGATGGTTCGATGCCGTCTCCGTGCAGGGAACCACGCATGGTTCGCCGTACAGTTACGATACGAACGTCCCGGCGCTCTTCTTCGGCTTTGGAATCAAGAAGGGATCATCGGTGCGCTATCATCCTATAACCGATATCGCTCCCACGATTTCGGCATTGCTGAGAATCAAATATCCAAGCGGCTGCACAGGCCAACCGATCGAAGAAGTACTTAATCCATAGTCCTTTGTCGTTAGTTGTTGTTAGTATGGATAGTACTTTAGCTCTGACAATTACGGTTGGTGCACGCCCAAATACTAAACTACTATTCACAACTCATGACTTGGGACTAAAGACTAAGGACTAATTTCGTTATTTTCAGGCTTTACTTATACCTAACAACATGAGCGAAGAGACGTTTAAACCGGTGCTCGGCCTGCGCGATGCTACGATGATCGTAGCCGGATCGATGATCGGCTCAGGGATTTTCATTGTCAGTGCCGACATCATCCGAAATGTTGGAGGAGCCGGTTGGTTAATTGTGGTTTGGTTGATCACGGGCTTTATGACGATTTCGGCAGCCGTGAGTTACGGCGAACTGAGTGGCATGTTTCCAAAGGCGGGTGGCCAGTACGTTTATCTTCGCGAAGCTTTTAATCCCCTCATTGCCTTTCTCTACGGATGGAGTTTTTTCGCCGTGATTCAAACCGGCACCATTGCCGCGGTAGGAGTGGCCTTCTCTAAATTCATGGCTTACCTCGTGCCCGGTGTAAGTGAAGACCTGGTGCTCGTGAACCTTGGCTTCATGACGATTTCACCTGCGCAGCTCGTTTCGATTGTGATCATCGTATTTCTGACGTATGTCAATACACGGGGTATCCAAGGAGGAAAGGCGATACAGACTACTTTTACCATCACCAAGCTGGTGAGTCTGTTCGGTCTGATTGTGTTTGGATTGGTGATGGCGAAAGGTGAAGTGTGGTCGGCGAACTGGACGAACGCGTGGAGTCTCACCAAGCTTAATACTAATGGCACGCTTGAGGCTTACACAACAATGGCGGCTGTTGGTGCGATTGCAGCAGCCATGGTAGGATCGATCTTTAGCAGCGACGCCTGGAACAACGTGACGTTTATCGCCGGAGAAATCAAGAATCCTCAACGAAACATTGGGTTGGCGCTGTTTTTTGGCACGCTGATCGTAACCATCATTTATGTTTCGGCCAACATCATGTACACGGCCGTACTACCAATTAATGAAATCGCCTTCGCGGAAAAGGATAGGGTGGCCGTTGCAGCATCTCATGTGATTTTCGGGAATATCGGTACCATCATCATTGCTCTTATGATCATGATATCTACGTTCGGCTGCAACAACGGTCTGATCCTGGCAGGCGCGCGCGTATACTACACAATGGCAAAAGACGGATTGTTCTTTCGTCAGGTGGGAGAGCTAAACCGCTTCGCCGTTCCCCAGCGGGCGCTGTGGGTGCAATGTGTTCTTGCCTGCTTGTGGTGCCTCAGTGGAAAGTACGGCGACCTGCTCGACATGGTGTCGTTCGTAGTGGTATTGTTTTATATGCTTACCATCATTGGAATTTTCATTTTGCGCAAGACACGCCCCGACGCGCCGCGACCCTATCGCGCCTTCGGTTATCCCATACTTCCCCTGATCTATATTGCCATGGGAGCCACGTTCTGTCTGCTGCTGATTATCTATAAGCCGAAGTTCACCTGGCCTGGATTGATCATCACCCTGATTGGCATTCCGATTTATTATGCGGCGCTTCAGCGAAAGGGCCGGAAGTCCTGAAATACCCCGCTGGTCGTATCATGCTTGATCCCTCAGCTGCGTCGCTACCATGGCGATGCCCTCATTGAGGCTGTGCGGCTCATAGCCTAATTCCCGCCGCGCTTTTTCGATGTTGAATCCGGTTCGTGGAGGACGCTGCGCCGGCTGCTGAAGCTTTGTTGACTCGATTGGAATGACGAGTGAGGTATCCAGTCCAAAGAAATCGGCCGTTCGCATAGCTATGTCGTAGATCGAGAGGTAATCCTTTCCTGACAGGTGGTATATGCCGCGTGCCCCTTTGGATGCCGCGAGATAGCAACCATAAGCCAGGTCTTCTGCGAGCGTTGGTGTGCGCCATTGATCATTGACCACCTGGATGCGTTTTCCATTTTCCAAGCTTTCCTTTACCCAGGTAAGGATATTTGATCGCACTATTCCAGGCAGAATGCCATAAACGAGCACGGTTCTAACTATGGTCGAAGAAACGTCACTTGCCATAACGCGCTGTTCCGCTATCCACTTACACGCTCCATAGTAATTAACCGGATTGGGTGCATCGTCTTCCCGCAACATTTCACGTTGTCCATCGAAGATGAAATCTGTGCTCACGTGAACAAGATGGGCGCCGCATCGACGCGCGGCCTGGATGATGTTCTCCACGCCGAGAACATTGGCGCGATAGCAGGCTTCCTGGTTCTGCTCACACACGTCTACTTGCGTCATCGCCGCCGCGTGAATGATCACGCCGGGAGTATGCCGTGCAATGACCTGTTCGACAGCTGCTGTGTCGGTAACGTCCATGAGTTCAAACGGCACGTCCCATGCCCCAGCCAGTGGCGTTCGCGCCGTGGCAACGAGATTTACTTCCGGTAGAGTTGTCAGCAGGGCAATGAGCTTTTGACCGAGAAGGCCGTTGCAGCCGGTAACAAGAATTTTCACTGGGTGGACAGAAATAAGTCTGGATGTATAGCTTTCATCGTGGAAGCTCGTAGCCGTAGCGCTTTTTGATCTCTTTTTGCGACAGTTCTTCCACCGTCACGGACATAGGAATGTCTTTTGCCGGTCGGTCGGCCGCGTCCTTTTGCACGTCCGTAATCTTATCGATTACGTCCAGACCCTTGATCACCTTTCCAAATACGGTGTAGTTGCCATCCAGCATAGGAACGCCGCCCACAGTCGAGTATGCCTTGAGTTTTTCGGGAGACACCGTCTGAGATACATCCATACCGGTTTCCTTTACAACCCTGGGCTTAAGCGCTAGAAAAAGTTTTCTATATAGCACTTCATCGCCCGCTTGATACGCCGCGCCGAGTGAATCAAATGCTCCCTTGTTTGCCGGGTTGTTGAAGAACTTTCGCAGCGCCTGGTCGAACTTGGCCTGATCAAGTGTCATTTCCTCCTCATCGATGATCCGCCCCTGCACGACATAGAACTGGCTGCCGTTCGATGCCTTCTTAGGATTCTGCATATCGGGCAGTCGGGCGGCCGAAAGCGATCCTTTGTCGTGAAAATACTTAGGAACGATTTCCGCGTCGATGGTGTATCCTGGTCCACCTCGCCCCAGCATGGCACCCGGCGTTGCCTTTTTTGAGTCGGGATCTCCTCCCTGAATCATGAAGCCTTTGATGACGCGATGGAATAAGGTGCTATCATAATAGTGACTATTGGCCAGCTTGATAAAGTTCTCTTTGTGTTTAGGAGTTTCATCATACAACACCGCCACCATGTCTCCATAGTTGGTTTTGATGGTGGCGATTGTCGCCCGCTTCTGGGCACAACCAGCAACGATAATGCAACAGGCGATTACAGTCGAAATAGATATTTTTGACATGTGCTAAGTGCTTTTTGATAGTTAATACGCAACGGTGCGTCTACACGGCAGGTTGCCTGACCGGATTCCTGATTTCATGGAGAATTTCGGCGCCACCAGCTGTCAATACGTCTCGCGCGACTGTCTCACCCAAGTGTTTTGCCGCAGCGGGTTCGGCCGTGCCTTTGGCCTTTACAATTCGTTGACCATCCAGCGATATAATACCTGCCTTTAACGTAACCAGCGCGCCGTCGAAATGCGCGTAGCCGAAGGCCGGAATACTGCAACCCCCTTGCAGGGTTTTCAGGAATGAACGTTCAGCGCGCAGGCAATCTTCTGTTTCCACATGATTCACCCAGCGCTCGATTACTTCCTTCTTCCGATAATCTAATTTCTTGTGACATTCAACAGCAATGCTCCCTTGTCCAACAGCGGGAACGAAGTAGCTCGTCTCTATCTTCTCCACGATCAGGTGCTCAAAGCCCATGCGCAGTACGCCGGCATAAGCAAGGAGCAAAGCGTCATATTCACCCGCCTGTAATTTGGCAAATCGCGTTTGCAAGTTGCCGCGAATCGTCGTGGCCTGCACCTGTGGATAGAAATGCCGGAGAAATGCCACGCGCCGCGTCGCCGAGGTACCCACCCGGGGCGTGCCATTTGCCATGTTGAAGTCTTTTTGCGTACTCACGACAACGTCGTTGGGCTGCTCCCGCTCCGTGAAAGCGATAAGTTCGAGTTCATCCGGTAGCTCCGACGACAGGTCTTTGGCGCTGTGCACGGCAATGTCGATAGACCCATCGAGCAGTCGCGCTTCTATCTCCTCGGTAAACACCCCTTTGCTACCAATCTTGGCGATCGATACGTCCAGGATGGTGTCCCCCTTGGTTTCGATAGGCACAACCTCCGTCGTGTAGCCGGATGGCTTGATGAGGCGGGCTATGTGGTCTGCCTGCCAGAGGGCAAGCTTGCTTCCCCGCGTACCGATGCGAATTACTTTATTCATGGATTGATGGTCGTTGACAGTTGAAGGGACAGGTCGAGGAAGATCATTTTTGCACTGCCGTTTCGTTCCAGATGGTAGGCCGCGTCGTTCATCAGGGTGTAGGACCGCTCTACCTTTTCAATATTCATAATGCGGCTGAAGTCCTGTATGAATTTCAGCTCGTCGCCCCTCGTGCGATTGAGATTCGCAGCTCCGGAAACGCGTAGCAGGGTTTCTCGCATCATGTTCATGCTATAATACATCAAATTACGCTGACTCATCTTGTCAAGCGCGTGATAATTCTCAGCGAGAGAGACCAGCGCGCCATAGTTCTTCTTGAAGCAGGCGCGCATCCATTCCGTGAATCGCCCTGCATTGTCATCCTCCTCCGAGTCCACCAGCTTCAGCGCCAGGTTCAGACTACCCTCCGCCAGTTGCGTAACACGGGCAGCCTTCATGGCCTCCACCCCCGAGCTGATCAGGTGTCGTTCCACAGTCTCATCGTCCAATAGGGGTACCGTTACAATTTGCGTCCGCGAAATAATGGTCGGCAAAAGCCGGTCGGCCGCATTCGTTACGAGTAGAAAATAGGTATAAGGTGCAGGCTCTTCGAGAATTTTCAGCAGCCCGTTGGCCGCCGAGGGGTGCATCAGTTCCGGTTGCCAGATAATCATCACTTTCGACTGGCTTTCGAATGGCTTCAGGGACAAAGTCTTGATGATCTCACGGCTTTCCTCCCGGGAGATGAGCGCCTGTTTATCTTCTCCACCGTAATAGGCGGTCCAGTCGTTAAGATTACCGAATGGTTGTTCCGTTAGAAATGCCCGCCACAGCTTGAACATCTCTGCCTTGAAACGCTCATCATCTTTGTCACCCTTTACGTTGCTAAGCGGAAAAACGAAGTGCGTATCGGGATGAATCAATTTGCCGCTCTTGGAGCAGGCCGCACACTTTCCGCAGGCATCGCCACTTTTGTCCTGACAGTGTATATACGTCGCCAGCGCGAGCGCAACCGGCAGGTTAAGCGCACCGTCACTACCGACCATTAGCTGCGCGTGAGCCAAATGGTTCTGACGCGCCGCAGTCGATAGCAGTGATTTCACATCATCAAGTCCAGGTATATCTGCAAATTTCATCGTTCGTTCTTTACGCTTCCACTTCCCAGGTTCGTCCTGGTGATGTCATCTTGAAAACGACTTCCAGAATCGCCTTGTCCAAGCGGTCGATATCTACTTCACGCCTCGACATCACCATACGGGCCGTGCTTATGGCTTTCTCTAACCGATACGTCGTTAATCCTTCTCCACCGCCCCAACTGAACGAAGGTACAAAGGAGGGGGGAAATCCACTGCCATACACATTCGCCGACACGCCAACAACGGTAGCGGTATTGAACGCCGTGTTGATGGCCGCCTTACTGTGATCGCCCATCATGAGTCCGCAAAATTGGAGATCGGTCGATATCATAGTCTCACGGGCGTGACTCCATATCTTGATGGAAGAATAGTTGTTCTTTAAATTGGAAGCACATGTGCCGGCGCCGAGGTTGCACCACTCGCCGATCACCGCGTTACCAATATACCCGTCGTGTGCCTTATTGCTGTGGGCGAACAGTACGGAATTACTGACTTCGCCACCCACCTTGCACCACGGCCCAACCGTAATGTCGCCGCGCATCTTTGCGCCCATGTTTAGATGTCCCCCCTCACACAATGCAAAGGCGCCACGGATAATGGCCCCTTCCTGCACCACGCTGTTCTTACCGAGATATATCGGTCCTGTCTCCGCATTCAGAATCGCGCCTTTAATGTACACGCCCTCTTCGACGAAGATGTCGGCGCTATTGTAAATGCGTGTATGGGGGTCGTGGATTCCAGCCGACTTCCGCCCTGCAGTGACCAACACGAAATCAGTCCTCAGCTGAGCGGCGTTCTGCCCGAATATTTTCCACACCTGGTCGATGAGCGTGACGCCGTTTTTATAGGCTACCACGTTTCGTTCAGTCATGGCTCCTTGCGGTTTTCGCGCGGCCAGCAAAATGGTATCCTTCACCAGAAAGTAACCTTGTGGAAGGGCATTGATCGTCGCCTTGAGGTCAGCATCCGGACATAGTGCCCCATTGATGAGCAGATCGTCGTTGCTGTCTTGACGTCCAAACTTACCCGACAAATAGTTCTCAGTTTGGAAGCTGACTGGGGCTTTTAGCCATCGTTCCCATTTTTCGGCAATGGTAAGTATGCCCACTCTGATCGCGCCTACCGGCCGGGTCAGCGTGAATGGATAGAGATTGAGGCGGATAGTGGGATCGTCGAAGAGGATAACGTTCATGACCTCAAAAATAGGAGCGGATCGCAAAAGAGGAATGATTCGGAAAAATATTCCGGGTAATCAACAAAAAAGCCATCTCCGTGCGGGATGGCTTTTTTGCGGAAGCAAGGTTGTAGCTGAAGATCGGGTCTCGCGCCACGGTGCACCGTAATCGAAGTAACTTTACATTGGCAGTTTTACGCGGGCCATTTTAACCGCAAAATGTAGAACTATCAATGTAAAATGCGATAGTCACTTCCTTCCAATCAATATTAAACCTTCTTTTGGTACTTGTTCTTGAACTTCTCCACACGGCCGGCGGTGTCGACGAACAATTTCTTGCCGGTAAAAAAGGGATGCGATGCTGAGCTCACTTCCACTTTGATCACGGGATAATCCTTGCCGTCCTCCCACTTAATCGTCTCCTTCGTTCCAGACGTGCTGCGGCTTTTGAATTTGGTGTCACTTGATGTATCCCAGAAAATGACGTCTCTATATTCGGGGTGAATGCCTTTTTTCATAGCTTTTTCGTGTTTCTCCTAAAAAGGACTGCAAAGATAAGGACTGTTCCTAAAATTACAAGGGGAGAGCCGCATTTTCGACAGGGCGGCAAGGTGGGCAAAATGCCTTAATTTGCCGGCTGGATTGTTCAAAAATGATAAGATATAACGTTTGCATAGTGCTTTTGGTGCTCACTTTCACCACATCGCACGCACAAAGCAGCTTTGCCCCGCTCAACGAAGACTATTATCATAACATCGATCGGTACGAAGTAAAGTCTGGCGTGGTCACGCCGGAGTTCTTCACTAACATAAAACCCTACAAGCGCTCTGAGATCGTCGCCTTTTTTGACTCCCTGGAGCACGCGGGCCTCATTAACTCACGGGCCGACAGATTCAATTATGAGTACTACATGAACGACAGCTGGGAATTTTCCCGCGCCGAAACGAGCGATTCCAAACGGCCATTTTTAAAGGTATTCTACAGAAAAAAATCGGACCTCTACCACGTCGACGAGAAAGCCTTCGACCTTCACGTGAATCCCGTTCTTATGCTTTCGGCAGGTAGCGACAACCGCCGGGATGACATGGTGTATTACAATACGCGGGGGGTCGAAGTGCGCGGTATGATAGATCGCAAGGTCGGGTTCTATACCTATTTTACCGACAATCAGGGAGTTCTTCCCAGCTATGTTTGGGACGAGATGGCCCGGAATCCGGTCATTCCGCACGAAGGATTCTGGAAGGAATTCAAGTCCGGCAAAGGGGTTGACTTTTTCCAGGCGCGCGGCTACATCACCTTTGAGGCAACCAAGCACATCAATCTGCAATTTGGCCACGACCGCTTTTTCATTGGAAATGGCTATCGATCGCTCATCTATTCCGACTATCCTCCACCCGCCTGGTTTCTCAAGATGGACGTCAAAGTCTGGAAGCTCAATTATTTCTTTATGCTGAATCAAATGACTGCCGACGTAAGCGGGAGTCTGGGTGGCCTTCGCGACATGGATGGCGGGTATCCCGACAAGTTCGTGGCGACGCACCACCTGGCCGTTAACATCGGAAAAAAGCTTAACATCGGCGTCTTTGAATCGGTTGTTTTCAGCCCTGACGATTCGCTCGGATCGAACCATTTCCGGCTGGACTACCTGAACCCGATTATTTTTTACCGCGCCATCGAGCAACAGAACGGAAGCACCGACAACGTTTTGTTGGGCATGGACTTTAAGTGGAATGCTGTGCGGAAGCTGTCATTCTATGGCCAATTCGTGCTCGATGAATTCGTTCTTGACCACATCAAGGATGGCGATGGCTGGTGGGCCAATAAATTTGCCGTGCAGGCGGGTGGAAAATATGTTGACGCTTTTGGCGTCTCTAACCTTGACCTTCAGGGAGAATTTAACCTTGTGCGCCCTTATACGTATTCCCACAGCACCACGTACGCCGACTACAGCAGCTACAAGCAACCGATCGCACATCCTCTGGGTGCGAATTTGTATGAGCTGGCGGGAATTCTCCGCTACCAGCCGCTGCCACGTCTTTCGGTCATGGGAAAACTCATATATTCAATTCAGGGGAAAGATACCGTCGGTGTGAATTGGGGCGGCGACATATTAAAGAACAGCGATACCCGCCAGCAACAATACGACAATGAGATTGGCCAGGGCGTGAGAACTGAAGTCATGTTTGGAACGCTCACGTTGTCTTATATGTTAAAACACAACCTTTTCATCGATGCTTCGGTGGTGCTGAGGCGCAGTGAAAGTGTGGTTCCGCAATACGACACTAATACTACTTTAAGCTCACTGGCTTTGCGCTGGAATATTCCCCGCCGGCTATACGAATTCTAGTACGTCTTAGCCGTGATAACCTCCTTCCTTTTATTTCTCTTATTTTTGCCATGACGTACTAGCCATCGATGAAAATTTATCTTCGTATTCTACAATACACTCCGAACGCCCGGGCACAGTTTCTCAAGTTCCTATTCTTCTCCGTCATTGGTGCGCTGTTCAATGCGATCTACCTGGGTCTTCTTCAGCCTTTGATCGAATTGCTGTTTCTTCAAAAGATAGATGTTAACGCACCGGTTGAACCCTCCTTTTCGCTGTCTATTCGCTTCGCCCGGGAGTGGTTTCAATATCAATTCTATACCTCGTTACAGACGAAGGGACCTGCCACAACCTTACTGTTGGTTTGTTCGCTGGTCGTGCTTTTTGTGTTGTTGGCGAATACCATGAGATACCTCGAACGGCTCATTGCTTCACGCGTGAAGGTTGATGTGGTGAAGAACCTTCGCATTCATTTGTTTGACAGTGTCACAAAATTGCACATCGGTTATTTCAGTGATCAACGCAAAGGCGACCTCATATCACGCTTTACCAACGACGTGAGCGAAGTGGAGAATACCGTGCTGAACCTGTTTCGGGCAGTTCGGGAGCCCATCACGCTAATTGTATTCATTACTATGTTGTTTGTCATTTCCGTGAAGCTCACCTTCATTACCATGATCATCCTTCCTATAACGGGGGCGATCATTGCGTCGATTATCAAGCAGCTCAAAGTGAAAGCTACCCTGAGCCAGGAAGCGATGGGTCGAATCGTCAGTATTTTGGATGAGACGTTTAGTGGTATGCGGGTGATCAAGGCATTTAATGCGCGTGGATTTATTGCCGACAAGCTGGAAGCTGAAGCTTCATACCATCGAAAAGTAAACTTTTCCATTTCGCGCCGAAACGAGTTGGCGTCGCCGCTATCCGAATTTTTGGGAGTGACGATCGTAGCAGGCATATTATTTTATGGCGGCTTGTCCGTCATTTCGGGAACCGGTGATTTAACGCCTGCTTCTTTTTTTACATTCCTGACCGTCTACGCCAATATGATTCAGCCTGCGAAGAACCTCTCGAATGGCTTTACGTCGCTGCAGAAAGGCGCCGTCTCGGCGGGACGAATCTTCTCGGTAGTTGATACGCCGTCGGCCATACGAAACAAGCCCAACGCGATCGTACTCGATGCGTTTCGCGATTGCATTGAATTTAAGAACATGAGCTTCGCCTACGACAAGGAATCCGTGCTCAAGGATATTAATCTGCGCATTGAAAAGGGGAAGACGGTGGCGCTTGTGGGACCTTCGGGGGGAGGCAAATCAACGTTGGCTGACCTCATACCACGTTTCTATGATCCGTCTAGCGGTGCCGTTACGCTGGATGGAATACCGCTGCCTGACTACGATCTCGAATCGTTAAGAAAACAGATAGGCGTGGTGACGCAAGAGTCCATACTTTTCAACGACACGATCTTCAACAACATCGCCTTTGGCATGCCGAACATCAGTGAAGACGATGTGATTCGCGCGGCCAAAGTGGCGAATGCACACGACTTCATTGTGCAAACGGAACAGGGCTATAAGACGATGATCGGAGAGCGCGGTTCGAAGCTATCGGGTGGCCAGCGACAGCGCATCAGCATTGCTCGCGCGGTTCTGAAGAATCCACCTATTCTTATTTTGGACGAGGCGACGTCGGCGCTCGACTCGGAGTCGGAGAAGCTGGTTCAGGATGCCCTTACCAAGCTCATGCAGAATCGCACGTCGGTGGTGATTGCGCACCGGCTGAGTACGATTCAACATGCCGACGAAATCGTGGTTATTCAGAACGGGCAAGTAATTGAACGCGGCAGCCATTTGGATCTGCTGCACCAGGACGGCCTCTACAAGAAGCTCATCCAGATTCAAAAGCTATAAGAAAACCTGACGATCTGCCGCCAAACAGTACGTCTTCTTGATACCCTGCGGTTTTTCACTTACATTTAAATGTTAGTTATTACAGATGAGCAGAAACAGGATAATTTTTTATTTGATCTTCCTGGCCTTTCATGTGGCCGCGTTCATTTTTACACTTTATATCCAGGACTTTTCTTTCTTAACAAGGATCTTTGATCACATTAAGTCGTTCAAGTTCATTACTTTCTTTGGGCTAATGTTGATGGTTGCAGACATAATCTGGACGTGGGTCGGCGACCGCGATGGCAGAAAAGAAAACGCCGCGCTTAAGCATGAATTAAATACGTTGAAGGCAAAATTGTTCGACATGCAAGAGTTATCCCGGCAGCAGGAGGCATCTAAGAATACGCCGAAAATCAAGTAGCATCTTATTATTTGTATGGTCGCGAAAACCTTTGGCGGCGCCGTTCACGGAGTCGACGCAAGGACGATCATGGTCGAAGTGAGCGTAGGACAAGGAACGAAGTTCTTTATGAGCGGGCTTCCGGACAGTGCGGTCAAAGAGAGCCAGCATCGTGTTGAGTCGGCGCTGAAGAGTTGTGGCTATTTCATGCCGCGAAACAAAACCGTTATTAATCTTGCACCTGCCGATTTGCGGAAGGAGGGATCAGCCTACGACTTACCCATAGCCTTATGTGTACTACAAGCCTCCGGCCAGTTGCTTACCGACAGACTGGAGCAATACCTTATCATGGGAGAGTTGACGCTGGATGGAACGCTTCGGCCCATTCGCGGCGTGTTGTCCATGGCCATCCAGGCGCGTCGTCAAAAGATGAAGGGGTTTCTGCTGCCTGCCGACAATGCCAGGGAGGCGGGCATTGTAGATGATCTAGACGTTATTGCGGTTGCTGATCTGCGTCAGGCAATTGATTTCCTCGAAGGCAAGCTCGCTTTAACTCCGGTAAAGGTCAACGCCAGCGAAGCATTTGTCACGCAACGCAACGTCTATGATTCGGACTTCAAAGACGTACAAGGTCAGGAAAATATTAAGCGGGCCATGGAGATTGCAGCAGCAGGAGGGCACAATCTCATTATGATCGGCCCACCGGGTGCGGGAAAGACCATGCTTGCGAAGCGATTACCTACTATTCTGCCGCCCCTTACCCTGCACGAAGCGCTTGAGACTACTAAGGTTCATTCTGTTGCCGGCCGCCTGGGCAAAGAAGCAACATTGATGATCGCGAGACCCTTTCGCGCGCCCCATCACACTATATCCGATATTGCCCTGGTAGGAGGAGGGAGCCATCCCCAGCCGGGTGAAATTTCACTGGCGAACAACGGAGTGTTGTTTCTGGACGAGCTGCCGGAATTTAGAAGATCAGTACTCGAAGTGATGCGGCAACCGATGGAGGAACGGCGCGTCACCTTGTCACGCGCGCGGATCTCTCTTGAATATCCTGCAAATTTTATGCTCGTAGCCAGCATGAATCCATGTCCTTGTGGCTACTACAATCATCCCGACAAGGAGTGCGTGTGCGGACCTGGTGTGGTTCAGCGATACATCAGCCGTGTAAGTGGACCGCTTTTAGATCGAATAGACATGCACGTTGAGGTTGTGCCGGTAGGTTTTGATGAGATTACATCAACTCGCACGCCTGAGACCAGCGATGTGATTCGCGCGCGTGTCATGAGGGCGCGTGATGTTCAAACGCAACGATACGTGGGATCGGAGGGAGTTTATTGCAATGCCATGATGTCTTCCAGCATGGCGAAAAGAATCTGTAAAATTGACGAAGGTGGCCGGCGACTGCTAAAAACCGCTATGGAACGCATAGGGCTATCGGCACGGGGCTACGAAAGAATTTTAAAAGTGTCGCTTACCATTGCAGACCTTGACGGTATGAATGCCATTACCAGTGCGCATCTGGCTGAGGCAATCACTTACCGCAGTCTCGATCGCATGGGGTGGTCGGGTTAGTCGTCGGAGTAACGAGCAAACGAAATTGACAAGTGCAATTTTATTCCCGCGAACCGACCCGAATTAATGCGCCAGTTTTTTATATTTGATTGTAGAAATGAGACTCGCCCCACACTTTCTCGTTTCAGGTGACACTTCCCACAGTCACTAATAGATCACCTTTTGACGATCACTAGGCTTTAAAACTTTTTAGTTATGTACTGCCGTTTTTGTAGCGCGCCTCTCAGCAACAAATTTGTTGAGCTGATAAATAGTCCATTGTCAAATTCTTTCCTTACAATAGATCAACTGAATGAACCGGAAACGTATTTTCCGCTAACGATCTATGCCTGCTCGAACTGCCACCTGGTGCAGGTTGATGAGTATAAGAAAGCCAGCGAAATTTTTAACAATGAATACGTTTACTTCTCGTCATATTCGACAAGCTGGGTCGCTCACGCCAGGAGGTATGTCGAGTCTATGATTAGTCGATTTGACTATAATCAGGATTCATTGGTTGTTGAAATCGCATCAAACGACGGCTACCTGTTACAACACTTCAACAACGTCGGCGTACCCGTGCTCGGTGTCGAACCGACATCCAACACGGCCCGGGTGGCGATGGAGAAAGGCATCCCCACCATGACCGAGTACTTTACTGCGGATTTCGCAAGGAAACTGGTGGAACTTGGTAAAAGTGCTGACCTGGTGCTGGGGAATAACGTCTTGGCACACGTTCCCAACATTAATGACTTCGTCGAGGGTTTGAAAATTGTGTTAAAGCCCACAGGCGTGGTAACCATGGAGTTTCCTCACCTTTTGAGGCTGGTTGAGCACTGTCAGTTTGATACCATCTATCACGAGCATTATTCATACCTGTCCTTCACTACAGTCCAAAAGGTCTTTGCTGCACACGGGCTGGAATTGTTCGATGTCGAAGAGCAGCCCACACATGGAGGGTCACTCCGCATTTTCGCGAAGCATTTCTCAGATACTACCAAAATAGTATCTCTGAGTGTCGGAAGTATGCTGAGGAAAGAAGCAGATGCCGGGATGCTCACCAGCGAGTACTACCGCACCTTCCAGCTTCACGTAAACTCTATCAAGAATCAGTTTTTGAAGTTTCTCATCGAATGCCAGGAGAATAGTAGAAAAGTGATCGGCTATGGTGCAGCCGCCAAAGGCAATACCCTCATGAACTTTGCCGGTATCAAAGGCGACGACCTGATCAAGTTCGTGGTTGATGCCGCTCCTTCGAAGCAAGGCAAGTTTCTGCCGGGGAGCCATATCCCCGTATATGACCAGCGAAGAATTGCAGAATACAAGCCTGATTATGTCATTATCTTTCCCTGGAACCTCAAAGAGGAGATCATGAATCAGCTCTCCTACATCAGCGATTGGGGAGGCAAATTTGCCGTGTTTATCCCCAAGCTTGAAGTTTACATCCCCAGACTGGAGAAAGTCGCGTAGGAGATAGCAAAGGAAGCAAAGTATTGTAACCGCAGGGACGCAAGGGCGCAAAGAAATCGCAAAGTTTTTTCTAACAGCATTTCATGGTAAAGTGACTACCTGGGCTTCTCAGTTTACTTGTGAGCTGACAAAAAATCTCAGCGAAAACTTAGCGCCCTTGCGTCCCTGCGGTTACAATACTTTGCTTCCTTTGCTCCTCCGCTATCCAACTTTGCATCAGGTTTAGTCAACTACGTCCGCATCGAAGGCGCTGTTCACAATATTCCCGTTCCGCTTCATCTGGATCCAGATGCGATAGTGTCCGGCAGACGGAAATGCATAGGGAAAGGAGACTACACTGTGCTGCGGATGAGTTGGATCGGGCGTAGGATGTTGCATACCCGCCATCAGAATCGTGTCGCGCTGAGGCGCCGGAAGCGCGTTCAGCCTTTCAATCACCTGGTCTATGCTGTCGCGAAAGGCAGCAGTCCGTGGCAGGTCCTTCGCTTCGATACGACCCGCATGCTTTTCAAAGCGATCTTTCATCGTCTGTTGGGAGGCCATCGAATAACTACCTACGGGATGCAGGTGTATGTAAACACTTCCGTCATCTTTCATGATAACTGCATGACCGGGCATCCCCATGTACGGTTCAATCACGGCAGGCTTGCCTTGCTCGTCCTGCAAATTGAACTTGAGTGAATACAGCGTGTTGGCTTGTAGTTTAACCAAAGGATCGTGTTCCCAGGTAAGCATTGAGCCATCGCTGAGTGGAAGGCGCACACCCGGCTTTCCGCACACCAGGATGTCGGGGCCTGCTTCCAACGGTGTGGCTGGGCGGGCAATGGCATTGGTGAAGAAATAGGTATCATCCCGGTCAGGTCGCCGGTCAGACGCGAGGGCCACGGGTGTATCAGGAACATTGATTTGCACCGTGTCCGGAATGGTTTCCGAAAATCCACTTAGCCGGGTAACATCGGCAAACACCAGGTATTGTCCGGCGGGAAGCGGAGGAAGCGGCGTAGTGAACGTCACAGAATCCGTGCGCGCAGGATGCAGATGCGCAAAGACATCCATACTGCCGGATCTTACAAGAAACATGTGCATGAGTTTTCCGTGATCAGGAATGATGTAGCTGATGTTTCGAGTCATGGTAAGGGTACTCAGTCGAGTCGTGTCAACCACGAATGATAGTTCAGGGCCCGCAGGACCAGGCTTGATGGTGGTGGTGGCCTTAAACGGCCGGTACATATACCGTTGGTAGCTGCCGGCCCAGCCATCCCACCAGGACTTTCCGCCGTAAAGCAAAAGCCCGAGCAACAGCGTACTGACAGCGATCCCCGTCCGGCGCTTCCGTTTTAGTGTCGCCACGTCGCGCGTCGACGACGAAATGCTGTCGCTTACGCTCGCACCGATTATGGTAATCATCAGCACGACCAGCAACGTTGCCAGGCCGGCCAGTGTCCAACCAAGCGACGAATCCATCTTTCGCTGAACCGTTGAAACCGCCATCACGGGAACCATGACCTTACCTTCACCTTCCGATCCTGTTACCGTCACTTCAATAGCCCACGTTCCGTTGTCCATTAGCCAGATATTGCCGCGGAAGTGGCCAGGTTCGCCCGGCACCGGAAGCATCTCGTCCGACTGCGGCGCTCCTTGTGTTCCGGCAAACCAAAACACGGGCTTGGCAAAGAGGGCTTGCACCTGGCGGGAGTCCGTGTAGATATCAACGGATGCTGTGCCGGGTATTACTTGTGGCGGATTAATTAAAACCATTAACGGATAGTTACCCGCGTTACCTTCGAACGTAACGCCCGGGCTACCGATATGCGCTGCGGTGAACAAAGGGCAAAAGACTGCCAGAAGCAACAGGCAATTTCTCATCGTGCAAACCGATTATTAGCGAACAATCTTCTTCATCCAGCTTCCCCAGAGCAGTCCCGCTCTTGCGCTAAGACTAGCCAGTATCACAGCAATGGGAATACCTATCAGCCAGTCTTTAGCAGAAGATATTGTCCATGGCGGGTAGGCATAGCGATATTCCCAATTGGGATCACTTCCGAAATACCACTGTGATGTGCCAAAGAAATAATGGCCCTTCGAAGCCATGAGTAAAGAGCCGAGTGGCCACTGAACGATGAAGAACAAGAACACGAATGCCATGCCGTAGCGCAGGGCAAGTATCCAGGCATTCCTGGTCTTTGACCGGAGCGTTAGTACATCGATGGCCAGGGCGGGGACCACCAGCAACAGGGGAAACTCAAAGGGTTGAAAGTGGGTGATGGGATTCAGAATCGGGCCTAGCCTGGGCGTTGCCGGAAACAAAGGCAGGATCCAATTCATCAGCATCAGAAACAAGCTGTACACAAGGGCAGCCTGGGTTGCTCCCCAACGTTTCCGGGAGGAAACGGCAAAGGCAACGAGCAGCAAGGGGAAAAGCACTCCCGTAATCTGGTAAAACAAAACGCCGTGCATCTCGTGCCGCCCCAAATATTCGGATCCCATAGTGAAGGTCATGACAAGCACGAATCCTTGTGAGAAAGGCAGCAAGGCTTCGAGCCAGCGTAAATCCAGCGTACGGTCGCCCTGAATATTTTTGAAGGTGAGCACGGATATGATAGCGCCAAACTGAATCATGATCATACCGAGCAACAATACCGTGTGCGGCGGAGAAAGGATCGTTACATCGAGGCCATAAGCATTATGCCACCAATCGTCGAACGGAGCAGAGGTGAGCATAGCGATCGCGCCCCAGATACAAAACAGATCGCCGAGTGCGCCATGGAACACGCCCCAGAAGCGAACGCTCCGGCTCCTTTCAAATTCAGAACCGGTGAAGGTAATTCGTAGCACGCGGCAGCCGGAGAAGATTCCGGCGACAACGCCACCAGCATAAATCGCGAGGTGAGGCGCCGAAAAAAGGCCATCGCGCCCGATGCTCACGTGCCATGATATGTCCCAGATGAGACCGATCATGATGCTGAGCGATGAAAGAACGATCGCGATAAGATAAAACGGAGTTCGTGGTTGTTCGCGCACGCCAGGCGCCGTGAGAACTGCTTCCATAAACAGGGGATGTTCTTACAAGATAAAGATTTTATGCCCTGCGGCTACGCTGGCCCTCGAATTTGTCGGACTAAGAACAGGGAGTGAACCATTGAAATAAGTTAGAATGAAACGACGAAGGTCGTCCCGATGCCTGGCTCGCTTTCGGCGTGGATCGTCCCGCCGAGTGCCTCTACCTGAGTTTTAACAAGGAAGAGGCCAACGCCCCGGGCATCCTTATGATGATGGAACGTCTTGTGCAGGCCAAATAGTTTGTGTCCGTGCTTGGCAAGGTCAATACCCTGACCGTTGTCGGTAACCCTTAGCACCATGGCATCGCCCTTCATGGTTGTTTCGGCGTGTATATGAAGGGTGCGATTCGGCGAGCGATATTTGATCGCGTTGCTGATCAGGTTTTGAAAAATACTTTCCAGATAGGGGCGACTGTATTCAATGGCAGGAGCCCGCATAAAATCGAAAGTAACATGTGCTTCGCAATGTATCAGGTCGCCCTCGAGCGTCTGGACCACCCTGTCGAACGTGTCCTTAAATCGTAGCAAGGCGCGATCTACGTTTGCTTCCTTCTTTACCTTGATCATCTCCATCAGGTCGTTCATCGTATCTGAAAGATTCGTAGATACGTTCTTAAGCTTGCTGAAGATCTCTCGATAATCGCTGATCGGGCTGCTGTCATCCAGCAAGCTGATAAGTCCTTTGATATTTCCGATGGGTGAACGAAGGTTGTGCGATATGATATGCGCGAACTCGTCGAGCTGCCGGTTTTGCTCTTGCAAATTCAGCGCAAGGGCCTCGAGGTTCTGCTTGGAGCGGAGCAATTCTTCTTCCGAGCGCTTCCGGTCCGTGATGTCTATAGCAAATGCCGCATAGCCCATCAATATGTCGCGTTCGTCCCAAAGTCCGCTCACCGACAGCAACACAGGAAAACGCTTACCATCCTTTCGGATGTAAGTCCATTCACGGTGATCAGCAACGCGGCGAATCCGGGGAATAGTTGTCAGCACGTCCAAATTGGGCTCTACCTCGTAGCCCACCTCCGACGAAAGCTCATCGGCCCGATGAATGAGCTGCATGCTGTCGTGGAGGATCAAAGGGGAAGTCCGGTTGATCATTTCAGCGGCCGTGTATCCGGTAAGTTGTTCGGCTGCTGTGTTGAAGCTGGTAATGCGTCCGTCAGTATCCGTGGAGATGATCGAGAACTCAGTGGTGCTGATAATAGCCTCCTGTAGCCTGAATGCATCCGCGAGGGCATTTAGAAATAGATCCTGTTGTCCGGTCTTCGTTGCTACTGAAGTCTTTGGCAATTGTTCAACATTAACGCAGCAAATTTAATGTTTTTAAAAATTGAATAAAAACGCTTGGCGGAAAAGATGACCGCTTATCTGAATCCGCGTTGACGTACTGCTTCAAACACAATGATGGCGGCTGCATTGGAGACGTTCAGAGAATCGATGGCACCGCGCATCGGAATGATGATACGGGCGGTGGCGAATTCTCTCCACAGGTCTGAGATACCAGTCGACTCGGTACCCATGGCAATAGCACATGACGAAGCAAAATCGGCTGTGTGATACGGGATCGCGCCCGTGAGATCGGTCACGAATGCCTGGATCTGATTATGCTTCAGCCACTGCATTACCTCTTCCGGTGTTGCCACGGCCGTTTGTACGGTGAAGAGACAACCAACACTTGAGCGTACAACGTTCGGGTTGTACAGATCGGTCTTCGGATCGCACACAATCACGGCATCGATATGCGCTGCATCGGCGGTGCGGAGCATCGCGCCAAGATTCCCCGGCTTCTCAACGCCTTCGAGCACGAGGACGAGCGGCACGGGAGATAATTTAACGGCGTCCAGATTATGTTGTTTTTGTTCGGCCACAGCTACCATTCCTTCCGTGCCTTCCCGATAGGCGATTTTGCTGAACACGGTTCGCTCCACGGGTAGCAGTAACCTTTCATCGCGTACTATCCCCAACGCTTCCTGACGGCTGATGATGTCGGGGCAAAAGAACAGGCTGACAATCCTGTAGCCATGCTGATGGGCCAGTGTTATTTCGCGCACGCCTTCGATCATAAATTGTTGTTCGTGCGATCGCTCGCGAGGCTTCTCAAGCGACAGTACGTGTTTGATTTTGGGATTTTGGTGACTGGTGATCAGCGGATGCATGGAAGGTGCCCTGACGATATTATTCAAGCCCAAGTTTCTTAACTTTAACCCGAAAAGCAAGAACTCCTTTGACGTTGAAACTACTGCATCCCGCCTCCTGGAAGGATTATGAACTCATTGATTCCGGGAATTTTGAAAAGCTGGAAAGATTCGGAAAGTATACCTTGATTCGCCCGGAACCGCAGGCATTGTGGAAGCGCGCGCTCGACGAAGAGGTCTGGAAGCGTCAGGCACATGCGCGTTTTGTTCGCGAACAGTCAGACAAATTTCGATTCACAGATGAAGTGAAGGGAGGATGGAAGAAGCAGGCCGACATGCCGGAAAGTTGGACGGTCAACTATCACCATCCTGCCTTAACCCTCAAACTCCGCCTGGCCCTGACCGGGTTCGGGCACGTGGGAATGTTCCCCGAGCAGGGCGCAAACTGGAATTACATCCATGAAACGATTACGGGCTGGAAACTTTCCTCGTCGCGTGTGCTGAACATATTTGCCTACACCGGTGCCGCGTCGGTGGTGGCCCGGGCAGCCGGCGCAGACGTGGTGCATTGCGATGCTTCCCGTCCCGGCTTGAATTGGGCGAAGCAAAACATGGAGCTCAACGACCAGAAGGATATTCGCTGGGTGTACGAAGATGCGTTCAAGTTTGTGCGTCGCGAGTTGAAGCGTGGCAATCGATACAACGGGCTCATCATGGACCCCCCGCCTTATGGCCGCGGCCCCGAGGGCGAAAAGTGGTCGCTGCAGGAACAGCTGGAAGAGCTCGTCCACATGGCCCATGGACTGCTGGACGAAAAGAACTATTTTTTCATTCTCAGCATGTACGCCGTCGGATTGTCGGCAATCGTGGGTCTGAACGTTGCAAAGAGCTATTTTGATGTTGCCGGGGCGGAATATGGGGAGTTTTTTCTCAAATCTGCGAACGGAAAAGACCTGCCCATGGGTACGTTCCTGCGCCTGAGGTCGTCTATTTGATGATTTATTGATCTGTTGATTTGTTGATTGAATGCACGGGATTTTCAGCTTTTGCGGGTCTCCAAAGATCCTATTGAAAACTATCACTCTATGAGAAGATTTGTGCTTCTGAAAACGTTGGCAGGGGAATAAAATCGTGTCTATAGGCTACCAGTACTTGGCAGAGTAGAGTATTGCTCTCAAATCAAGGGGGGTCGACAGCTTAACCACCCCAATCAACAAATCGACAGATCAACAAATCAACAAATAATTTGCCTACCTTTGCGGCCTAAATTCAAAAGCAGGATTGGTAATTATGGACGTTAAGAAGATCAGGAATATAGCCATTATCGCTCACGTTGACCACGGCAAAACAACACTGGTGGATAAACTGCTGATGGCAGGCCACCTGTTTAAGGATCACGAAACCCCTGGTGAGCTCATCATGGACAGCAATGACCTGGAGCGCGAGCGGGGAATTACGATCCTTGCCAAGAATGTGTCGGTTCATTACAAGGACTATAAGATCAACGTTATCGATACCCCGGGTCACAGTGACTTCGGCGGAGAGGTGGAACGTGTATTGAACATGGCCGATGGCTGTCTCTTGCTGGTTGACGCGTTCGAGGGGCCAATGCCCCAGACGCGTTTCGTTTTGCAGAAGGCGCTTCAGCTGGGATTGAAGCCTATCCTGGTGATCAATAAGGTTGATAAGAAAAACTGCACGCCCGACGAAGTGCATGAACAGGTATTCGAACTCATGTTCTCGCTGGATGCGACGGAGGAGCAGCTCAATTTCCCCACTTTTTATGGTTCTGCAAAGCAGGGTTGGATGAGCACAGATTGGCGCAATCCCACGACCGACATTGCCGCGTTGCTGGAGGGTGTAATCGAGTTCATTCCCGAGCCTAAAGTGGACTCTGGGACAACGCAAATGATGATCACCTCGCTTGAGTATTCTGCGTACATCGGTCGGGTTGCGATAGGTCGCGTACAGCGTGGCTCGGTAAAGCCCGGACAGCAAATAGCGCTTGTTAAACGCGACGGAAGGATTGTGAAGACGCGCATAAAAGAAGTATACGTATTTGAAGGCTTCGACAAAAAGAAGGTTGACGAAGTGAACGCAGGTGAAATCTGCGCACTGGTGGGTTTGGAAGGTTTTGAAATCGGCGACACAGTGGCCGATATCGAAAAGCCCGAAGCATTGAAGTCAATTGCAATCGACGAGCCGACGATGAGCATGTTGTTCACGATTAACAACTCGCCCTTCTATGCGAAAGAGGGCAAATATGTGACTTCGCGTCACGTCAGGGAACGGCTTGAAAAGGAGTTGGAGAAGAACCTCGCCTTGCGCCTGGGAGACACCGGTTCTGCCGATAGTTTCATCGTTTATGGCCGCGGCGTACTTCATCTTTCGGTGTTGATTGAAACGATGCGCCGCGAAGGGTACGAGTTGCAGATCGGTCAGCCCCAGGTAATTTTCCGGGAGATCGATGGGGTAAGGAGCGAACCTGTAGAAGAACTGACGATCGACCTGCCGGAAGATGTTTCCGGAAAAGCGATCGAGACCGTATCGCAGCGCAAAGGGGAAATGCTCAATATGGAGCCCAAGGCCGATCGCATGATCCTCAAGTTTCTCATCCCTTCACGGGGTATCATGGGACTGCGCAACTACCTGCTTAACGTTACAGCAGGTCAGGCCATTGTTACGCATCGTTTTAAAGAATATCAGCCTTACAAAGGCGAAATACCAGGTCGTATCAACGGATCGTTGATTGTGATGGAGCAGGGCGAGGCCATTGCCTATAGCTTGCACAATTTGCAGGATCGCGGCAAGTTCTTCATTAGCCCGGGAGAGCCGGTTTATGAAGGCCAGGTAATCGGAGAAAACAACCGAAACGGCGATCTGGTGATCAACGTGACCAAGACTAAAAAGCTCACGAACATGCGGGCTTCGGGTTCCGACGAAAAGATGAAGATTGCGCCCCCGCTCAAACACACGCTGGAAGAGGCGTTGGAATACATTCAGGCCGATGAGTACGTAGAGGTGACGCCGCAGTCAATTCGTTTGCGCAAAATTTATCTCAACGAGAACGAGCGGAAACGCAACAGCAAGTAGGTGTTGCCCGTTTCCAATGGCATGAGGGAGCGCTTGTCAGCATTTTCGCGGTGCGTTTTGCTTTTGATCGCAGTAGCGGTCAGCGTTACCGCACAGGCGCAGTTTTCGAAGAAGGTCGATGAGCGTGTGGTAGCAGCTGATACACTGATGGAGCGCAAGGATTTCGCCGGTGCTTTAGCCCTGTACACGAAAGTGATCGAGTCCTCACGACTGGCAACGCCCCAGGAGCTTCACGTCCTGTACAAACGCGCATATTGCTATTACAGCCTCGAAAGATTCGAGGAGGCACTTTCCGACATCAATCGCTACATTGAGAACACAAACGATTTGCAGGCGGTACTGCTGCGCGCGTATGTCTATCAGGAGTTGGGTCGCACGGATGATCAGCTGAAAGATATTAACGAACTGGCACAGAGTAGTCCGGACAACCTGGATCTGCTCCGTTGGCGGGCGTCCATTTTGATGGACGCCGAAAAATATAAGGAAGCACGCCGCGATATCGAAAAGATCATGATGATCGACCAGAGTCCTGACATCGTCGGATTTCTGGGCTTAACCTACTATTATGACAGCGAGCCCGACAGTGCGCTGATGATCTTTGATCGCGTGCTGACGTCTCACCCGGATCATATGCAGACGTACGTCTACGCCGCATCACTGGCGTTAGAAGAGGAGAGTTTCTCGCTGGCGCTTAATTACGTCAACAAAGGCCTGCTGCATGAGCCTTCCAATACCACACTCCTTTTTTATAAGGGCATTGCGCTGGTCGAAAGCGAAAAAACGGATGAAGGATGCCGCTGCCTGGCTAAGGCATTCGCCGCCGGCACAGATGATGCCGGAGATTATCTCAAGCAATATTGCTACGGCGTAGAATAGTACGCTATCGCAAAACCGGGAGGCATATTTTCAGCGAAGGTGAGGTTGCTACGGCGTACAAGTACAGCTGACTTTTTAGGGTTTCCCTGCATTATCCGGAAGTTAAGGTTCGCGTGATGGTGTTTATTTTCGATTAATTATACAATCTTCACTGAATAAAACTGACAACCTATGAACCGGATACTCGTGCCCTGCGATTTCTCTGCTCAGGCGATGAGCGCGGTAAAGATGGCCGCTGAAGTAGCTGTCCAATCAGGCAGTACACTGCATATCCTCAATGTAATAGAAGTGCCCGTTATGCACGACAGCATGTTGATGCCGACGTTGTCATTCGAGGAAGAAACCATGAATGATCTGCGGGATAACGCAACAAGGCAGTTTGAGAAGATTAACGCCAGCCTGGCACCACAGCCAGTCGTTACGGAGGTCCTGTTCGGTAGCCCGGCCGTTATGATCTCCGAATACATTAAAGAGAAGGACATAGACCTCGTGGTCATGGGCACCAAGGGTGCCAGCGGCTTGAAAGAGCTGCTCATTGGATCCACGGCCGAAAAAATAGTACGCAGTGCGATATGCCCGGTCATTACCGTGCGCAAAGAAGTGTCACCCAAGACTATCAAGAATATTGTGGTTCCCAATTCCCTGGAGCCGGAACAGGAAGTATTGGTTGCGAAACTCAAACAACTTCAACATATGTTGAAGGCAACGCTGCATATCGTGTGGATTAATACGCCCGCCAACTTCACTCCCGATAACATTACCCTGGTGCGGTTAAAGGACTTTGCCATGCGTTATATGCTCACCAACTATACGCTCAACATCTATAACGATGTCGAGGAAAAGAGCGGTGTGATTGCCTTCGCCCGTCAAAAAGAGGCAGACATGATCGCCATGGGAACGCACGGGCGAAAAGGAATCAGCCATCTCCTCATTGGCAGCATTGCTGAAGACATCGTGAACCGTGTGGAGATCCCGATTTGGACAACACATTTGGGATAAGTATTGAGTCCTTAGCCCATAGATGTCCATAGTGTGTTGGGAAGTGATTTTACATTTTACATGGGTAGTTTTATATTTTGCGGTTAAAATCTCCAATGTGAAACTACCAATGTAAAATGTAAAAATTAGGCCTTCCTGTTCACATGCTGCGCCTGTACTGCCCGCCCACTTCGAATAAAGAATGGGTAAGCTGACCGAGCGAACAAACTTTGCTGGCCTCGATAAGCGCTTCGAAGACATTCCCGTTTGCCAAAGCCGCTTCCTTTACCCGCTGCAGAGCTACCGGCGCATGCCCGCGTTGAAAGAGGTGCAGATTGCGTAACATTAAGATCTGGTACTCCTTCTCTTCTGCGGTGGCACGAATCACTTCCCGGGGGATTATCGTTGGCGACCCCTTTGAACTCAGGAAGGTATTAACCCCGATGATGGGATACTCGCCGTTGTGTTTAAGATTTTCATAGTAGAGACTCTCCTCCTGAATCTTGCCGCGTTGATACATGGTTTCCATTGCCCCCAATACACCTCCGCGTTCGCTGATCCTGTCAAACTCCGCCAACACCGCTTCCTCCACCAGATCCGTTAACGTTTCGATGATAAATGCGCCTTGCAGCGGATTCTCATTCTTTGCCAGCCCCAGCTCTTTGTTTATGATCAACTGTATGGCCATCGCTCGGCGAACAGACTCTTCAGTAGGAGTGGTGATGGCTTCATCGTACGCATTGGTATGCAGCGAATTGCAGTTGTCGTAAATAGCGTACAATGCCTGCAACGTGGTGCGAATGTCGTTGAAATCAATCTCCTGCGCGTGCAGCGATCGACCCGACGTTTGAATGTGGTACTTGAGCATCTGCGACCTGGCGTTCGCCCCGTACTTGTGACGCAATGCGCGCGACCATATCCTCCTGGCTACACGCCCGATCACGGCGTACTCCGGATCAATGCCATTGCTGAAGAAGAACGAAAGGTTTGGAGCAAAGTCGTCAATCTGCATGCCGCGGCTGAGGTAATACTCAACATACGTGAACCCGTTCGACAGTGTAAACGCAAGCTGCGTGATGGGATTGGCGCCGGCCTCGGCAATGTGATATCCTGAAATCGAGACAGAATAGAAATTCCGTACGCCCTTATCAATAAAGTAGGCCTGCACATCACCCATCAGGCGCAGCGCGAATTCCGTAGAAAAAATGCATGTGTTTTGCGCCTGGTCTTCCTTCAGGATGTCGGCCTGGACTGTCCCGCGCACCTGGGCTAGCGTTTCACGCTTGATGCGTTCATACACTTCTTTAGGCAATACCTGATCACCCGTTACCCCGAGCAGCAGCAGACCCAGCCCGTCATTTCCCTCGGGAAGTTGACCCTGGTATTGCGGCCGCATAATTTCTTTACCTGAGTAAATATTTTTTATCGTCGCCTCTGTTTGTTCGAGGAGCCCGTTGCTATAGATATATTTTTCGCATTGCTGATCTATCGCGGCGTTCATAAAATAACCCAGTAACATGGGGGCCGGGCCATTAATCGTCATGGATACCGACGTGCGCGGATCTGCCAGGTTAAAACCGCTGTACAGTTTCTTGGCATCGTCGAGGCAACAGATGCTCACACCGGCATTGCCGATCTTTCCATAGATGTCTGGCCTGTAGTCGGGATCATTGCCATAAAGTGTGACGGAATCAAATGCCGTGGACAGGCGCTTGGCAGGCGTGGCACGACTGACGTAATGGAAGCGACGATTGGTGCGTTCTGGTCCTCCTTCACCGGCAAACATCCGCGTGGGATCTTCGCCTTCGCGCTTGAATGGATAGATTCCAGCAGTATACGGATACTCGCCTGGCACGTTCTCGCGCAGGTTCCATTTCAGGATTTCTCCCCAGGCCTGGTAGGAGGGTAAAGCAACCTTTGGAACGCTCGATTGAGAAAGCGTGGTGACGTGCGTCTTGATCCCCACTTCACGGCCTCTTACATTAAAAGTGAATACCTCATCGTGATATCGTTTCACCTTGACAGTCCATCCTTCAATTATCTCGAGATTATCCGGTGAAATTTCACGGCGGAGCGAGGTCGCTTTTGCATCAAGTTCCGCCACAAGCCCGGGCGTAGCATCGCGTAGCATCTGGGTGGTCTTGTCGAGTGCATACAGCTTCTCGGCCACATCTGCCTGCTGCGTAATCCACACCTCATGCTGCCGGTTACTTTCTGTTATCTCGCTAAGGTAGCGTGTCCGTTGTGGCGGTATAATGTAAATTTTTTCTGAAGGTTCGTTGTCCGTTGAAAGACCCGACTGCAGCGCGGCGCCCGTCTTGGCAACCAGCAAATCGATGACAGCACGGTACAACCGGCTAGTGCCGGGATCATTGAACTGTGAAGCGATTGTGCCGAAGACGGGCATCGACCCGACGTCGTCAGTCCAGCGTTGGTGATTGCGCTGATATTGTTTTTGCACGTCGCGCAAAGCGTCGGAGGCTCCGCGCTTGTCAAATTTGTTGAGCGCGATGATATCTGCAAAGTCGAGCATGTCGATCTTTTCCAGCTGTGATGCTGCGCCATACTCAGGAGTCATCACGTACATCGATGCATCACAGTGTTCAACAATTTCTGTATCGCTCTGGCCAATCCCGGATGTTTCCAGGATAATGAGATCAAACTGTGCCGCCTTGAGTATATCTACGGCCTGTTGCACATGTGCCGACAAGGCGAGATTGCTTTGACGGGTAGCCAGTGATCGCATATACACGCGCGGATTGTTAACGGCATTCATGCGGATGCGATCGCCCAACAGCGCACCACCCGTTTTCCGTTTCGAAGGATCCACCGAGATCAAACCGACCGTCTTGTCACCAAAGTCATTAAGAAACCGTCGCACGAGTTCGTCTACCAGCGAGGATTTCCCCGCGCCACCCGTTCCTGTGATCCCCAATACAGGAGTTTTCGATTGAGCGGCTAGTGTGCGCACGGATTCGAATGTCGCGCGATGTAGATCATGATTGTTTTCTGCGGCAGAGATGAGTCGTGCAATAGCCGGCGCATCCTTCGTCACGAGGCGACCTATTTCATCGTGCAGGACTTCGCCAAGAGGAAAATCGCTTTGGCTTACCAGGTCATTGATCATGCCCTGGAGTCCCATTCGTCTGCCGTCATCAGGCGAGTATATGCGCGTGATTCCATGCTCCATCAAAGTGCGAATCTCCTCAGGCAATATCACGCCGCCACCGCCGCCAAAAATACGGATGTGCGCAGCTCCCTTTTGCTGGAGCAGATCATACATATACTTGAAGTATTCATTGTGCCCGCCCTGGTAGCTTGTCATGGCTATTGCCTGCACGTCTTCCTGTATCGCCGTATTAACCACTTCTTCAACACTGCGATCATGCCCAAGATGAATAACCTCTACGCCTGTTGACTGAATGATCCGGCGCATGATATTGATGGCCGCGTCATGACCGTCGAAGAGACTCGCTGCCGTGACGACGCGTACTTTGTTCTTAGGGATATAGATCCCGGGCTGTGGATGCGATGGCTGCGTTTCTCGCTTTTGGGGCGTGACGGTATTGTTCATAAAACGTCGCGTTAGACTTCCTAAGAATGCCGCTTTGTAAATTCAAAAATAGAGAGAAGGGTACGATTAAACTAATGCTGCCAATTGTCAGCGACTTATTACCTTGCGCTATCATGCGCGTCAATATTCTTGCTGTATTAGCCTTTTGCTTTCTGTCGTGTGTTCCCGTTGAACAGCAGGGAAAAGTAATAAAAGTCGTAGACGGCGACACGTTCGACATTCTTGATGCAAGCACGACTACGCGAATCCGCTTGTTTGGTATTGATGCGCCTGAGCGTGGACAGGCCTTCAATAAACGCGCAAAGGCGTTTGTCGATTCGCTTGTGTCCGGAAGGACAATTCGCGTGGTGGTGCGCGACAAAGATCGCTATGGCCGAACCGTTGGCGACGCATACTTGTCCGATGGAACGTTTGTGAACGCAGAAATTGTCCGGGCGGGATATGCCTGGCAATTTCGGCAATACAGTACTGATCCGGAGATTGCCCGGCTGGAGCTTGCTGCCCGTAGTCATCGTCGTGGTTTGTGGGAGGATGTCCACGCTATACCGCCCTGGGAGTTTCGAAAGGGAAAACGATGAAGCTGATGATATCGACAAAAAAGGACCTATGTCGGGAGGAGATGATGGCAACCAGATGTCAGCAATAGAATCATGACCCTGATCAAACGCATTGTCAAAATATTACTTATCGCAGTGGGAGTCCTGCTGGCGTTAATAATTGTTTTGCTGGCCGCCTTGCTTATTCCGGTAGACCGGAGTGTAGACCACTCGGGGCAATTGCACGACATGCAGGAGCGTGTCGACAGTCTTAGTTTGCCTAAGCGAAGTGAGCATAGCTTCACCGTTGGTTTCGCCAGGCAAAACATTACACCGGCCTATCACACGGCAACTGCTGGCTATGGAAATCGCCTTGGCAAAAAGGTTACCTCTGTGCACGATTCGATTTATGTCCGGTGCGTGGTAATCGATAACGGTACAGCTAAGGTGGCCATCGTGGCGGCGGATATACTGCTCATGCCACCGGAAGTAGCGCGTTTGCTGGAACAGGAATTGCCATCGGTCGGGTTCTCGGCCGCCAACACCTTCCTGGGTGCCACCCATAGCCATAACAGCGTTGGCAATTGGAGTCATGGCGCTATGACGGTGATGTACGGAAATTATGATGAGGGCCTCGTTCATTTAATTAAGGACAAAATACTGCTGGCCATTAAGACGGCCGATGAGTCAAAGGTCAGCGCTACCCTGTCGGTAGCGCATATTCCGGTTACCGATGCCGTTAGAAATCGGATCGACAGGCGTCATCCGGTCGACTCGCTGTTACGCGTGGTACGCGTTGTCCGCTCCGATAGCGCGAAGCTGTTGTTACTTAATTTTACCGCACACGCCACTTGCCTCTCAGACGACAACCTGGTGTTGTCAGCAGACTATCCCGGCAGACTTACGCGCTCACTCGAAGAGAATGGATACGCTTTTGCGATGTTTATGGCGGGAGCTGTTGGCAGTCATGCGGCAAAGGCCAAAGAACGCGAATGGCCATGCGTGGAAGAGATGGCGGCAAAGCTTACGCGTGCGCTGGAACAGGATTACGGTAGCTTCAAAACGGTTACCGACACAACCCTTTGGATGGGGCGCGTAAGGCTGGAGGTGAGCGATGCCCAATTTAAAATTTTCAAGAACTGGCGCTTACGTCCGTCGGCATTTAACGGATTGTTGGGTAACTATCCCGAGTACCTGACCGGGTTGCGCGTGGGCAACTTGCTGATGCTGGGAACGCCGTGCGATTTTTCCGGTGAGTTTTATCCGAAACTTGATTCAGCTGCCCAGGTAAACGGTATGCAGTTGATGGTATCGAGTTTCAACGGTGGTTATATTGGATACGTGACGCCCCGGGAATATTACGATGTGGATCACTACGAAACACAATTGATGAATTGGTACGGGCCCGGCACGGGTGAATACCTGATGGCCTGTATGGAGATGCTCATCGACCACGCAACCGGTAAGGAACGACAGCCGTATTGAACGTCCGGGCCCTGGTTCGAACTTGTTAAATGAAATATTAAATGAATACCTTCATTCAAAACGATCATATCCGCGTAGGGATCAAACCCCTCGGTGCGGAACTGTTCAGCCTCCGCGGCTTACAATCTGGCAAAGAGTATATGTGGAAAGCGGACCCTGCCTTTTGGGGTAAGACCTCGCCGGTGCTGTTTCCTATAGTGGGTACGTTGCGAGATGACAAGTACAAATACGGGGGCAAAGAGTATTCGCTTCCGCGGCACGGTTTTGCGCGAGAGATGCCTTTCGAACTGCGCTCGGCAACCGACACCAGCGCTACGTTTGTTCTTGAAAGTTCGGAAAAGACGCTGTTGAAATATCCTTTCCGGTTCCGACTGGAAATGGGTTATACGCTGGAGGGTACCACACTGATAGTCACTTACCATGTTTACAATGAGGGAGAGACCGATATGTACTTCTCGCTGGGCGCGCACCCCGCTTTTGCCGTACCGGTCACCGAGGGGCTCCATTATGAAGACTACCACCTGCAATTCAACCACCGGGAAACGGCGCCGCGCTGGCGGATCGATGGCGCGGGACTGATAGAACCTGTGGCAACACCCTGCCTCGACAACAGTGATCACCTGGACCTGCGTAAAGAACTGTTTTATAAGGATGCGATCGTACTGAAGCACCTCTCATCAACACTGATAACTTTGCGTCATAAGACCGAGTCGCACGGCCTTGAATTCCGGTACGATCAATTTCCTTACCTGGGTTTGTGGGCGGCCAAAGATGCTGACTTCCTTTGCATCGAGCCGTGGTGCGGAATTGCCGACAGCGATAATCACAATTATGAGCTGACAACGAAAGAAGGTATCGAGAAGCTGGCACCCAAGGACAGCTGGGCCAGGCGTTGGAGTGTTACTACTTTCTGATGGGAAATCGAAAGTTGAACATCGTATTTGAACTGGGTCATGTTTTCGACCCGACTATTGTTGTCAATAGATGAAAGCCGCGAGTATTAACGACATTAGGAAGGAACTGGCAGAAAAGAACACGCGCGAACTTCAGGCGCTATGCTTGCGTCTCGCCCGTTACAAAGTCGAGAACAAGGAGTTGCTATCGTACTTGCTGTTTGAAGCCGATGATGAGGCTGGCTACGTTTCTGCGATCAAAACGGAAGTGGACGAAATGTTCGAAGGGTTGCCTCAGGGAAACGTCTATTTTGTCAAGAAGGCGCTTCGGAGAATTCTGCGGATCGTTAATAAACGTTTGAAATATTCCGGCATTCCTCAAACTGAGTTGGAAGTGAGACTTCACTGCTGTGGCCGCATACTGGACAGGCGTGTGCCCCTGAGCAGCAGTACCGTGCTTTCAAATATGTATCATCAGCAACTTAAGAAAGTGGAGGCAGCCTGGACCAAGTTGCCGGAGGACCTTCAATTTGATTACGCACGCGACCTCGCCCGTGTAAAAAATGAAAAACCACAGAAATGAACGAGCGGACACATTGGGACAAGATTGCGCCAAGCTATAACGACGAGATATTCGACGTATTCAAAAGCGATAAGGATGGCAAATTGGTGCGCCAACTCAAGCGCTATGCGAAAGCAACTGATACTGCCATTGACTTTGGCTGCGGAACGGGCAAAGCACTTCCGCTGCTATCGCCTCGGTTCAAGTCGGTGTTGGCGGCCGACATTTCCGGTGAATGCCTGGCGACGGCAAAGGCGAGAGGGTATCGCAACGTCAGCTACAAGAGAGCCGACCTTGCCTCAAAGAGGATTCGCCTTCCACCTTCAGATTTTGTGTTTTGTTGCAACGTGATCATGCTCCCCGAGATCGCGCGTAACGAGGTCATGTTCCAGAACATTCAAAGGTCGCTCAAGCCTGGGGGCATTGCCATGATTGTCGTGCCGTCCACTGATTCGATGCTTTATGCCGCCTGGCGTATGATTGACTGGTATAGAAAGGAAAAAGTAGACGTCGCGGATATTCCTGCCTCCGAACTGGCGTACTTCAGCGGAAGCAAGCGCGACCTGTTACAAGGAATTATTCGCATCGATGGTGTCGCCACTAAGCACTATTCCGGCCCTGAATTGCAGGTGCTGATGAATCGCGCCGGATTATCACTCGTGAAGTTGGAACAGCTCAATTACCACTGGAACAGTGAATTTGCCGAACCGCCCCAATGGATGCAAGCTCCTTATCCATGGGATTGGATGGTCATTTGTCGAAGAGCTTAGTGCTACTTCTTAAAAAATTTCCACTGGCTTACCTGTTCAAAAAAATCGGGGATGGCTTGCGGGTACAGCACGGCAATGAATATTAATCCGAAAAGCGCTCCGAACAAATGTGCGTCATGGTTGATATTGTCGTTTGCCTTTCTTCCCTGGTAGTAAGAGAATATAAGATAGAGCGCACCAAGAATGAATCCTTCCACGCACAGCGCGAAGTAGAGGCAGATCTTGTCCAGCGGCTTTAGCAAAATGAATGTGAATATGACCGAGGCCACACCTCCCGAAGCACCCAGCGAATTGTAGCCCGGATTGTTCCGGTGCTTTAGAAAGCTGGGTATGTCTGAAACAACAATGCCCAACACATACAACATGATGTAGTACAAGTCTCCGCGCGAGGAAAAGATGAAATTGAATTGCTGTTCCACAACGCCACCAAAGAAGTAAAGTGAAAGCATATTGAAAATGAGGTGCATGTGGTCCTTGTGAATGAAGCCGGACGTAATGAACCGATAGTACTCCTTGCGGTGCGCGGTGGTGTATGGGTTAAGGATAAGCCGCTGCAACACGGCCTGGTTTCGAAACGCATAAAGACTCACCAGTACGGTGAATCCAACGATAATATGGGTAATGGACATAAGTATTAAGCGTTGGCAATAATACGGCAAATTTGGAAATCGAGGGTATCCAACGACCCGGTTCGGGATGTAGGGTATTCGGGAATTTGGCTGTTAAAAATGTAACTTGGGCGCTTCTGTACATTAAATAGCGTCGCTGACGTGCGATAGCTACATCAATGAGTATATTTAAGTTGAATTAGGTTGGTTCATAAAACTCCCATTATGACTCATTTTTTGCCTAACATTTCTCGGCTTCTGACGCCGGGGAAGATGGCCATGTTTATGCTTATCCTGGCAGGCAGCATTGGTGCGCGAGCACAAGCTGACCTGCAGATCAGTGATTTCACCCTGACTCCCGGCGATGAGCGCGGATTCGATTTCAGTTACACCATCACCAATACTGGAAACCAATCCGTTGCCAGCTATGCGATGAAACTTACGTTTTCTATCGATCAGGCACTCGATGCATTAGACTACTTCGTCATCCCGTTGGAGGGCGACGCCGGCAGTCAATTCATCGGCGCAGGACTGTCAGCCACGAAAACGATGCATTTTGAAGCTGCCGGGGCAAATAAATATCTCCCAACGGGTACATGGTATGTCGTTGGCGAGATAAACTTCGACCACGTTGTGACGGAGACAGACTACGACAATAACCGGGCTGTTTCGAACAGTTCTATGACGGTTGATGCTTACACAGCACAATTTGTCCTGTCACCAACAGTAACCAGTATAATGAATAGCTCGTTCGTCTTGAGCTATCCTGCAGATGGCCACCTTTACCACTGCTACTACCGGTATCAGTTCGGGGGAACGCCGGCACCGGACGCCAATAGCATGAAGTCGTCAGCGGATTTACTTGCTGACGCCCCGTTGACAATATCCTACCTGAGCCCTGCCCAGGCGTACGACGTATATTTCATGGGGGAGGCAAGGGATGGCAACGTTACGGACATACTCAAGGTGCCTGTGACGACTCCAGGGACGAGTAGCCCAACCGTGCTCACCTCCGATGATCAAATCACGCTCTTTCCGGCTGGTATCGGTGCCGAATCGATAACGAGTTTGCTAAGTGTTTACGGTTTTCATCTTGCCGGGCCCGTCGTGGCTTCGGGCTCGCAGGGCTTTGTTGTTTCACTCGACAATGTGACCTATGCCGAAGAGGTATCGATTCCAGCAAATAGTTTTAACGGGGGCACCCGGCAATCCGTATTCGTGAAAGCACAGCCATTCGATAGCCGCGGCAATAAGTCAGGGACCTGTACCTTTAGCACGACCGGGGCCTCTAACCTGGTAATCGATCTTGGCGTCGTAGTATACAGCCATTACGACACGGACTTTGAAGGGGTAAACTCGATCGATGAGACTGGCTGGATTTCTTATAGCGTGTCGGGGGACCAAGTCTGGAACCTGGTGGATCTGGAGGAGACTTCTGTCAACCAGCGGACAACGGGTGGAAATATGGCGATGCAAATCGATGGAACTGGGGGGGCAGCGCTCAATGAAGACTGGTTTATTTCGCCTGACATCAATCTGTCATCATTTACGCAGACGCCCGCCCTGCGATTCAGGGCCTACAGTTCGGGTGATGGTGAACCGTTGATACTTATGTACAGCGCCGACTATCCCGGATTCGGGGATCCGCGCAATTCCACATGGTTTGACACAAAGGCGACGTTCCCGTCGGTAAACTCAAAATCGTGGAAAAATATTATGGTGCCATTGCTCGGCCAGGGCGAGCACCTTCGCTTCGCTTTCGTTTATCGGTCGACCGAGTTGAAGGGATCACGGTGGTCGATTGACGATTGGAGAATTACGGATAATCTTGTCAACATCCCTGACGGCAAAATAGTATTCGAGGATGTTTCCGTTGGCAAGGCGTCCGATCCGCAAAGCATGCTGGTGTCTGTTGCCGGGTTTGGAAGTGTGACCATAACCGCGTCCGATGATTTTCAGGTATCATCCGATGGAATCGTATTCAGTCCCGCCGTCGTGGTGCCCGAAGCGGATATCGCAACAGGAGTGGCGCTCAGGCTAAGATACTTCCCACAAGAGTTTATAGAGGAAAAACAAGGCACCCTCACTTTTTCCGCTGGCAACAACTTTTTGGTTGTCCGGGATATCTTGATCGGGCGCACATCGCTGACCACGGCAATCGAGGAGAGAACCACACTGACCGGGTTCTTGTATCCTAATCCCACCAGCGGCGATGTCCATGTTGATCTTTCGGCCTTGCAAAATCCCGATACCACGTATCCGGTAGTGGTCGCCAACAGCATCGGCGTCAGCGTGGCCGTTCTTAACGCATCCTCCTACACACTCGAACAGACATTGAGCGGCATTTTCACAAACCTTGAGTCCGGCATTTACTTTGTCATAATTAAAGGGAAGTCGACTACATGGCGCACGAAGTTAATTCGTAAATAGCGGAGGATACATTCCTGATCACGCCCGTTTACGGATTATGCATTCTGCTATGAGCAAGCCCACCACTAAGGAAGCTCCCATCCAGGTAAAACCGGCCGTCGATGTCGAGGTGCTGGAAAGCATCAGCGCCGAAACACTTCACGATGGCTACGTGTATGTTCATTGTCATTTTCAGAACGATTGGCAGGATGCATTGATCAGAATTTGGAAGACTACCTTCCTTATTGACCGAGTCAGTGGATCAAGGTCCAAACTTATTCATGCAGAGAACATCAGCTTTGCCCCGGTGTGGACGATGATCGCCGACCAGCGGACTCATGCATTTTTACTTATTTTTGAAGCGCTTCCCAAGGCCTGTAAACTTTTTGATTTAGTCGAGGAGATTCCGCAACCGGGAGGATTTCACGTGGAAAACATTCATCGAAATCCCACGGATGTTTATCACATCGACCTCTAAGGGTCGTGGAATCTTTAGGCGAAATCCAGGCCCAACTGATTTCTGTCTTTTATTCTGGCAGCGGCTTTGGGTTTGCCATTCTGCACTTGCACGACCTCGTTCGTTCTGAGGTACAGCAAATACCCTTCGACCTCGAGGTAGTTCATTTTCCGTAATACATCGATGTACTCCTGAACTTGCGTTTGATCGTGACGGGAAGGCGCACCGGTCTTAAAGTCGATCACGATGGCCTGCCGATCCTTCAGCAGCAGGCGGTCAATGCGGTTCTCGGCACCGCTAGGAAGGAGTATGGGGGACTCCGTGCGTACATCCCACAATTCGCTGAACCATGAGGCAATCTTTGGAAGTGAAAACAGCTCGTCCAGTGCCGGGACAAGATTAGTCGCCTCTTCTGGTGAAATGAATCCTTCAATAACCAGTCGGGCGATCACGTCCGGCGCTTCGGCAGCATACCGGATACGCGATAGCACGGCGTGCATGTGAATTCCGTAGGCTATGCCTGTCTGCTTCAGGTCTTCGGCATGGTCGAAGTAGGCGCTGCCATGCTTCTTGATAACCAGCCGGTCTCGCCAGGGATAGGTCGGATAGCCGTTAAGTTGTTCGGATCCTGCCCGGCTTCGAGACGCGGGTGAAGAAGGGATGACAGACCCCAGTAATAACTGATCCATTTGGGGATTCCAACCGTCCTCCTCCCCAAAGCTCTGTGAAATGCATGTGTGAAGTAATGTGGCAACCGTTTTTTTTGCGGTACGGTTGTCTGGATGAGCGGCTGTCACGATCAGGCCGTTTTCGGCGCGGGTAAGCGCCACATACAAAAGGTTCAGGTTATCAAGATAGACGCGTGTGCGCTCCTCGGCATAGTCCTTTGCAAATACGGTCTGCTGTAAGGCGCCTGAATATTTGATGGGCACATAGCCCAACCGGTCGAATGGATCGTGGTCAGTTTTCACCCAGAGGGTAGGCGCCTGGTAATTATCATGATCCAGTGCCCAGGAGCAGAATGGGATGATTACGTATTTGAATTGCAATCCCTTGGATTTGTGTACCGTCAGAATCTGGACGGCATTCACCTCGCCGGAGAGTTGGACCGATTTTTTATGCCTATTGTCCTGCCACCATTCGAGAAACGCGGCGAGATCGTTCCGTTCGCGGCTGTAAAATTCCAGCACGAGGTTCTGAAAAGCTAACAGGTAGGCAATCTCGCCCTGCTGATCGCCGAGTCGGAATATTCTGATGAGTGTTTCTGTCAGCTCGATCAACGGCAACTTCTTCAGCATTCCTTTCTCCTGCGCGAACGAGGGAGGGAGGAGTCGTTCGAAAAATGCCTGGTTTGAAACCGTAAACACTTCCTCCAGCGGCCGGTCAGTCGCTTGCTGTCGTGAGAACTCGTACGATAATTGCGCGCGCGCGATGGCATCGTCGGGGTTGAGCAGATAGCGCATGGCGGCTAACAATAGATTTACGGAAGAGGCTCCATCCAGCCACAATGACTCATTAGAAACCACATCATAGGAAAATTCCGGCTTGGCCTTGCCGTCGTCACGATACTGAAGCAAACTGGCCACGATCTGTTGTCCCTCGTCATTGCGGCGAACGAGAATGGCAATGTCGCGCAAAGCCACCCCCTGTTCCTGCAACATCTCGAGTTGTTTTGGAATTCGCTCGAGCGCCGTGTCCTTCCATTTCTTTTCGCCATCATCCGGCAAGAAATTCACCTGCACGTACCCTTCTGCCGGTCGGGCTACACGCTGCTGAACGTCGCGATAGGCGTCAGCAGAAAGCGGGCTGTCCGTTTCGATGGCCGCCATCATCGACGCCTTTTCAAAAATGAGATTGTTGAAGCGGATGATATTTGAGGCGCTTCGATAATTGGTGATCAGCGATTCCGATGTGATACGCGACGTACCCACGTGTTCTTCTACATTTTGCTGTAACAATTTCAGATCACCGCCGCGCCACCGGTAGATTGCTTGCTTAACGTCCCCCACCACCATACTGGCATATCCTTGATCCAGGCCGTTCGTGACCAGGGGCAGGAAGTTCTTCCATTGCATGGACGACGTATCTTGAAATTCATCGATGAGATAGTTGCGATAAAATGATCCCACCTTCTCGTAAACATAGGGTGTGTCGCTATCCTGAATGACGCCGTGAAGAAATTTGGGTGCGTCGGCCAACAGCATCATGTTGTTCTCGTCTTTGTATTCTGCCAGCTTTCGCGAAATATCGGCTATGAGCCCGAAGACGTATAGGTTTTGAAGCAACAATTCCGCGGTGAGCGCCGTGGGATATTCAGCATCGTAGTGCTTTATAAGGGCTACAAGACGGGGAACCATTTCACGTTCGGCGACAGCGATTATCCGGGCCGGGTTTCTGGCTGATTTGCTAGGCCACTTTTGGGCGATAGTGAACTCGTTTCTAACGCGTGGTTTGGGGCCATCAAAACCTTTTGCTTCTTTTAGGGCGGTCCAGGCGGTTAAAAAAGTGATTAAACCGGAATTCTGGCCAAAATAGAAATCAGACGGCCCCCATCCTTCCTCTGACGTGATCTTCAGGATTTCACTCGCGAGCTTTCTGCCTGTAGCCAGGAAGTTGGTCTTCACTTCCCACAGCGTACTTTTAAGTTGGTTAAAGTAGCTACGATCTGCCGTGGTACGAAGCAATTCGCTGTCGATGGCTTTGAACTCTTCGCGAAAGATCTGTTGCGCAAATTCAAGCAAGCTTGCCCGTACATCCCAGGCCCGATCATTCTCGAGATTTTCCTTGGCAAATTCGACCACCCAATCGGTCAGCTCTTTGTTTGCTCCGAGTTCATCGATGAGGTTGTCGATCACTTCCTCCAAAACGGTATCCTGCTCGACCTCGAGCCTGTAGTCACCCACAAGGCCGGCCTCTCGCGTAAACGATCGGATTACTTTTTGAAAGAACGCATCGATCGTGCTGATGGAGAAGCGGTCGTATTTGTGCAGGATGGCGGCTTGTGCCTCCTGGGCATATTGCTGAAAGGTAGACGCATCAAGGTGCAGTTCCTGCTGAAGCTCGTTGGCCAGTTCGTTGGGAGTGCCTTTGGCAAAGTCGTCGAGGTAGGCAAGGATCCTGTCCTTCATTTCCTGCGTCGACTTGTTGGTAAAGGTAACGGCCAGGATATGCTGAAAGTAATCCGCCCGGAACCGCAGCGCGAGCAGCAGGTAGGTCTTGGCAAGCGTGCGGGTTTTGCCTGACCCTGCCGATGAACGAAATATAGAGAATCCTGTTGCCAATGCCTTTTACCAAACGCGATTGTGCAAACATAACGAAAGCGTGTTGCAATGGTTCGAGTTTCCGCACAATCGAGGTACCTACCGCATAGACCTCATAAAATTCTTTAAAACGTCCTTGGCGTAGTTGCCCGACGAGGTAAGACCACTGAATTTTTCTAAATTGAGCTGACTTTTTATGCGGAAACTGTACTTTCTAGCACCCAAGATTGCTTTTTCGTTTCCCGTTCAGCTGTTCCTTAACAACATTCAGCGCAACCATATCCTGATGTTGTGCTGGGTAGTGCTGTTCGCGATGATCACGGGCAACTTTGGAAAGTATTTGGGCATTCCCTACCTGTTTCTCGATCCGGAGTATTTGAACCGCGTAGGCTTCCGTAGCTTCTTTATCATAGGAACGGTTCTGGGTGGGTTTACCATGGCCTTCCACATCACCTGCTACATCGTCGATGGACATCGCTTCTCGTTCATCGGTGCTCTTCGAAAGCCATTCACGAAGTTTTTCATAAACAACAGTCTTATTCCCCTGGCCTTCTTCGTCGTGTACATTATTGAGATCGTAAAGTTTCAGATCAACAATGAGTTCAGCACAGTTCGCGACCTGCTATTTAATCTGTCAGGTTTGATGAGCGGCTTTTTCATCATGTCGGCAGTTTTTTTTGTTTACTTCTGGCTCACGAACAACGACATCTTCAAGTACGTGGTATGTCAGATTGACGAAAAGCTCAAACAAAAGGTGAAGGTGACGCGCGTAAGTGCTATGAAAAAGCTCGACATCGCACGCAAGAAGCAGATCCGCGTCGACTACTACGTAGATTACGACTTCAAGGTGAAGCCGGTCGAAGATTCCGGTTTTTACGACAAGGCGACTATCATTCAGGTGTTCGACCAGAATCACTTCAATCTGGTGATCATAGAACTGTTCATTTTTCTATTTGTTCTGTTGCTGGGCGTATTTAAGGATTCACCTTCTTTCCAACTACCTGCTGCGGCAAGTTTCGTCATTTTCCTGACGATCTTTGTAATGATGGCCGGAGCCTTCACGTATTGGTTCGGCGGTTGGTCTGCAACGGCTGCCCTGGTGATCTTTCTTGTGTTCAACTACCTGATTGGAGAAGAGTACTTCACGCGCCGTTATGAGGCGTTTGGTCTTAATTACCGGAGGCCCTATGCGGAATATTCCATCACATCGCTCCAGGTATTGAACGACTCAACACACATCGAGCGCGACCGTAAGGCGAATCTGGTCATGCTGGAGAACTGGCGGAAGAAATTTCCGCAGGACGAGAAACCACGGATGGTTTTTTTATGTGCCAGCGGTGGAGGCAAGCGCGCAGCCCTGTGGACATTAACGGCATTGCAAGCCGCCGACAGTGTTACGCACGGCGCGCTGATGAAGAACAGCGTTCTCATTACGGGTGCCTCAGGCGGATTGATCGGCGCGAGTTTCTTTCGCGAACTGAAACTTCGCGATTTACTGGGGGAGCACACGCGACCATATGCACGCTCGCACCAACAGCAGATCGCTACTGACAATCTGAATCCGCTGATATTTAGTTTACTGGCAAACGACTTTTTTGTCTCGTTTACGAAGTTCAAATACAATGGCAACTACTATCACCGCGACCGGGGCTATACGTTTGAGGAGCAGCTGAACCAGATCACGCTGCGCATGATGGACAAACCGATGAAGGCTTACGACAGCGTGGAATTGCAAGGGGTTATTCCCATGATGATTCTGGCACCGACCGTCGTGAACGATGGTCGTAAGCTGTACATTGCCTCGCGGCCGGTCTCGTTCATGAACTACGACATTCTGGAGTCACCTGGCTATAAACTGTCGAAGTTGTCGGGAATGGACTTCCAGACGTTGTTCGTAGACCACAGCGCACGTGACCTGCGATTCCTGTCGGCCCTGCGAATGAGTGCAACGTTTCCGTACATCACTCCCAATACCACGTTGCCGACCGATCCGCCGATAAAGATTATGGATGCCGGGATATCCGATAACTTTGGTTTGTCGGACGCGATGCGGTTCATGTTTGCCTATCGTGAATGGATTGAAACAAACACAGCTGGCGTCGTGTTTGTCTCCATACGCGATTCTCCAAAATTGAATCCTATCACGCAGAAGACGGGCCAGACACTGATTGATGATATCACGCAGCCGATCAGCAGCGTGTACAACAACTTCGAAAACTTTCAGGACATTAACAGTGACATGCTCATCAACCACGCCCAGAGCTGGTTCAAGGGCGACATGGAAAGAATCGATATTCAGTATGAGTCGGAGATGTACGTACCAATTCTGCAGAAAATGGACAGCATACGCCAGAACAACGCGCGGGCAAGTCTGAGTTGGCGCCTCACGTCACGCGAAAAGGTGGCGATTATTTCGTCGATCAATGCGTACGATAATCAAGTCGCGCTAAAGCGTCTCGAGGTTTTGCTGAATTCGGAAAAGTCGGGTGCTGTCGGCGCGGGACCAAGATAGGCTGCTACTGCGCACTCCTTACATATCCCGGACCGTGCAATACGGTACCGCTACGCGTTGGTGTGAGTTTCTGGTTCTCGATAGCGAGCTGACCATTCACCAATACATAGTGGAAACCCACCGAATACGCGTGCGGATGGCTGAAAGTACTTGCATCTCCAACGCTATTTTCGTCAAACACAACGATGTCGGCAGACATGCCGGGCCTCAGCAGACCCCGGTCCTGCAGTCTGAATTTCTGAGCCGGAAGAGAGGTCATTCGCCTGATGGCTTCTTCAAGACGCAGCACCTTTTGCTCGCGCACAAAATTGCCCAGCACCCGCGCGTTCGTTCCATAACCACGGGGATGGGGCACACCCGATCCGTACCGGATAATGCCGGCATCAGACGCGAACATATTGTAGGGATAGCGCATAATGTTCCGCAGGTCGTCTTCATTCATGCTGAAGTAGACCATTTGGGCACTTCCCTTTGCCACCATGTCCATGATCGTTTCCGCTTCGTTCTCGGCATTCGACTTTTTGCCTAGCGCTTCGTTAACTTCCGTGATATTCTTGCCGTTCATAAGTGTGTCAGCCGCGTAACGTGCCACTACCGCGTAGCGGTAGTTTTTTACCAGTTTGCCCTTCAGCATTTTTAGCATTTCGGTCTTAATGTTCTTACGGCTGGCAGGATTACGCAGGCGGATTTGTAGCGAGTCGGTGCCACCCGAGAAAGCCCACGTGGGGAGCAAAGTATTGAGCGTTGTACTGCTGGCTACGTAAGGGTATTGATCAATGGTGACATCGATCCCGTCGCGCCGCGCCTGTTCAACCTGTTCGATCGTGCTTACGCTGCGTCCCCAGTTCGGTTTGTAGGTTACCTTAAAGTGCGAAATCTCAACCGGCATCTTATTCACCCGTCCGATATTTACGGCTTCTTCGATAGCGTCGGTTACGTGATCGCCCTCGTCGCGGATGTGCGACGCATACACACCGTTATGCTGTGCAGCGGCCTTGGCCAATCCAATTACTTCAGGCATTTTGGAGTACGTTCCGGGAACGTATATCAACCCCGTTGAGAGTCCTACCGCACCTTCTGTCATGGCCTTGGCCACCAGGTCTTCCATCTGTTTCTGCTCAGCAAGGGTGGGATCTCGTTGCACGTCGCCCATCACGGCGTGTCGAACGCTGTTGTGACCGATGAGGGTCGCCACATTGATACCCATCTTGACGCTGTCCAGGCGGGTAAAATATCGGGTAATATCCGTATTGGATCCGCCGCAGTTTCCGGTTACGACCGATGTAACGCCGTCGAAAAGAAAATTGGGCGCTGAAGGAACCAACAGATCATTCGTTTCTATATGCGTGTGCACATCGATAAATCCCGGAGCGACGATCAATCCGCTAACATCAATTTTTCGTGACGCAGTTGATTGGCTAAGGATTCCCACGGCGGCTACCTTCCCGTTCTTAATGCCCACGTCGCCGTAGAACCAGGAGTTGCCTGAACCGTCCACGATTTTCCCGCCTGTAAGAAGCAAATCGAAATCCTGGCTTTGAATGATGGTGGTAAGACAGCACGCAAACGCAGTCAAAAGATATTGGAGAAGTTGCATAACAACCGGGTTAGGTAAAACTTAATGTAAATATTTGAAACGTATTTCGTCAAATATTCCACGCAAGCGGCATAAAGAATTTGCAGCAAGCGTGTGCAGAAACGATGCGGGAACGCCGGAAGTGGCCTATCTTTGGCCGTTATGCCGTCGTCGAAACAACAGCTTCAGCGAACACTTGAACTGATCACCCTGGAGCGCCAGGCCGATCTGGAGTACTACCGGCAGAAGGTGCTCCTTCGGTCATTGCAGCAGCGCACGAAGGAAGGCACAACGTGGTATCCCGTGCGACTCAAACGCGACTACATCGGCACGGGCGAAAGATTGATGATCGAGGTTGATAGAACGTCGCAGCTCGACCAACCCCACGCTTTCCAGAGCGGAAAGTCCGTGAGCTTTTTCTCCAACGGTTCGGGTAAGCCTGAGCGCGACCATGTAAACGGTGTCATCAATTATGTGCGCGAGAACACGATGGTGATTACGTTGCATGGTGATGAATTGCCCGATTGGGTCGATAATAATTTGTTGGGTATCGATGTGATGTTCGATGAAATGTCGTACCGCGAAATGGAGTTTGCGTTGAAGGAAGTGATAAAGGCGGAAGACAGCCGGCTGGCGGAACTTCGGGAGATGTTATTAGCGGGCGCTCCGGTGAGAAGTAAGGTATTTGAAGGTAAGCTGCACGATATCGGTTTGAATGAGAGTCAGCATCGCGCCCTCCTACAGGTTATGACAGCAGTCGACATCGGCTTGATACATGGCCCACCAGGCACAGGCAAGACCACTACACTCGTGCAGGCTATCCAGGAAACCATTCGACAGGAACGTCAGGTGCTCGTGAGTGCGCCCAGCAATGCGGCAGTAGATCTGTTGGTCGATAAGTTATCGGAGCAGGGATTGGATGTAATTCGCATCGGACATCCAGCCCGTGTAACCGAACAATCGCTAAGCAAGACGTTGGACGCGCGCATTGCCGCGCACGATAGCTTTCAGGAACTGAAAGCGATGCGAAAGAAAATGGAACAACTGAGAAGCGCCGCGTTCAAATTCAAGCGCCAGTTCGGTCAGTACGAAAGGCAGGAGCGAAGGATGCTCTTGCAGGAATCGAAGGCGATGAAGGCTGATGCCGATGTGCTCGAGTTTTATATCGTGAATGACTTGTTGCAGAACGCCCAGGCGATATGCACCACGCTCGTGGGGTCATCTCACCCGGTGTTGCGCGGTCGTCGTTACAACACGGCCTTCATTGACGAGGCGGCACAGGCATTGGAGCCCGCCACGTGGATTCCGTTGCTCCGATGCAATCGCGTAATCCTGGCGGGAGATCATCAACAGTTGCCGCCAACGATCAAGTCGAACGAGGCGGCGAAGCAGGGACTCGCCAGGACGCTGTTCGAGAAAACAATTGAACGACACCCGGCGATGGCAACGATACTAACCGTTCAGTACCGGATGCACGAAGACATCATGCGCTTTTCTTCGGATTATTTTTACAAGGGAGCATTGGTGGCCGATGAGTCAGTGAAGTCGGAACTGCTGGCCATCAACCAGGCACCGGTAGAGTTTATAGACACGGCGGGAATTGGCTATGTCGAGAAGCAGGATACCGAAACGTTGAGTCGTTTCAATGACGAAGAAGCACAACTGCTGATCAAGAGACTGGAGACCTTGGTCGAAGAGGTGGGCGCTGAACACTGGCTTTCGGCGAAGTTCCGGGTGGGCATTATTACACCGTATAGAGCCCAGGTAGATGTGTTGGTGAGACTGGTGGACGCGTCGTCGGTGCTGATGCCACTTCGCAAGCTGGTGGCCATCAATACAGTCGACGCCTTTCAGGGTCAGGAGCGCGATGTGATCGGAATAAGTTTTGTGAGAAGCAACCATAAGAGCGAGGTGGGTTTCCTCGGTGATATCAGGCGCACGAATGTGGCCATGACGCGGGCAAAGAAGAAACTGATCATGGTAGGCGACTCGGCCACTCTGGGCGCACATGAGTTTTACCTCGCGTTGATTGAGTATGTGCAAGAGAAAGGCTACTATAAGAGCGCCTTTGAAGTAGTTTATTAATGGATGACATGATTTGTGTATGGAAGACCACAGCCTAACGGCGGAAAAATACCCAGGCATGCCGGCGGTTTTATCAACGCATTACAAATGACGAATTTTGCGGATACAGTCCTTTCCCTGTTTTCTTCCTTGCGTATAGGGAAAGCGTTGCCTTCCGGCGTTCAGGTACTCAACCCGTATCGCGACCCAACCGTGATGGAAATTTGCCAATCTTTTTATCATCGCTTCCACAACGACGACAAGAAACGAAGAATCCTGCTAGGCATAAATCCCGGACGGTTTGGCGGTGGCGTTACGGGCATTTCGTTTACCGATCCCGTGATACTTTCGGAACAATGTGGCATTCCCAACAACCTCGGTAAAAGGACAGAGCTTTCCGCAGATTTTATCTATCGCGTCATCTCCGCCTACGGCGGGCCAGGCAAATTCTACGAGCATTTTTACATTACCGCCGTTAGTCCTTTAGGATTCACCCTGAATGGCAAAAACCTGAACTACTACGATATCCGGGAACTGCAAGAAGCCATTACTCCGTTTGCCGTAAAGTCGATGGAGCGTCTCCTGAAGGCGCCTGTTGACCGATCAAAATGTTATTGTATTGGTGAAGGGCAGAATTTTAAGTTTTTGTCGTCGCTGAATCAGCAACACCACTGGTTTGAAGAGGTTATTCCGTTGGCACATCCGCGTTTTGTGATGCAATATCGTCGGAAACAGCTGGATGATTACATCGATGACTATTTAACCAAGCTGCGTTTGCCTTAGCCGGAGACCAAGTCACGCCTTTCTCTTCGCACCGCGCACGGCCTCAGCCGTCCAGGGATCTTCCGGCCAATGATGCTTCGGATAGCGCCTGCGCATTTCCTTCCGGACCTCGTGATAAGCCGTTTGCCAAAAGCTTTTCAAGTCTTGCGTAACCTGCACGGGTTTGTATCCTGGCGAAAGCAAATGAATCACCAGTTGCGTTCGGCCATCGTTCACTGTGGGGGTGTCCTGCAGTCCGAACATCTCCTGCAGCCGTACCTCTATGAACGGCTGGCGGCCATCGGGTTGATACTGGATCTTGATCGCACTTCCGCTGGGAACCGTTAGTCGCGAGGGGGCCAGGTGATTGAGCTTGCTTCCGATTTCCCAGGGTAGCAGTCCTTCGAGAATGCTGCTCATATCGAGTTTTCCAAAGTCTTGCTTACGCGAGACATTTTCGAGGTAGGGTCCCAGCCAGGTTTCGAGGTTACTCAGCAGCGCTTCGTCGCTGACATCGGTCCAGGGGTCTTCCGGGCGCCAGACGCGAACGCTCATTACCCGTGTGCGCCATTGTTCATGAGTTTCGGTGAAGCCGAGCATGCGAATGCCTTCTGAGCGAATCGTCTGGCAAAGGACCTGGATGCGTTCTTGTGGATCGATGATTGATACGGGCTCGGTCCGGACCAATACGTTACCCACTCGAAATTCTGTCGCAGCCACGAGCGCGCCTTTGTCAGCATCCCAGATTAAAGTCTTGAACGGTGCCGCGCGGCTGAGCACATCGCTGTCATGCAGGGCAGTAGCCAGGAAGATTTTGCCTTCCGTCTGACCACTGTCCACGTCGGCAATAGCGAGCCATGGTTCGCGAATTAGCGGATCGTGATCCGGAAGTCTCGCCACCCGGGCGTTGGCAAGTTTATAGCGCACACTGAATTTTTCAATCTGACGGGCAATGCGTTCGGGGTAGGCTGCGGCAACCAGGGCGCCGACCTCATGATCAACGGGATGGCTATTTTCAATCCTGCAGCCGAGTATTCTTCGCCAGGAAGCAGCGGCACGTTCCACGCGATCGAGTGCGCGCACGTCGGCGTTAACCCGCTCACCGCGTCGCCATTTCCGTAGTGCCTCAACGCGCAAGGCCAGATCGGCGCCAGCCTGCTTGTCGAGGGGATCGCGCTCTTCCAGCAATGCCGCCACGTCAGCGGCCAGTGGCTGAAGTTGCTCGTTTGACAGCAACATATGGGCTATGCGTGGATGCGCAGGCAGCGTTAACATCTTGCGACCATGTGGCGCGATGCCCTGCCCATCAATGGCTCCCAATTCGCGCAACAGGTCTTTCGCCTGGCTAATGGCACCAGCCGGTGGCGCAGTAACCCAGCCAATAGCCTCAGCGTTGGTAATCCCCCAATTAAACAGTTCGAGCAGAAGCGGGGCGAGGTCTGCTTCCAGTATCTCCGGTTGGCGAGAGGGCAGAAGCATATGCTGTACCGGCTCGCTCCAAAGGCGATAGCAAACGCCCGGCCCGAGGCGCCCCGAACGTCCGGCGCGCTGGTCGGCGGCATCCTTGGTAACCCGTACGGTATCGAGACGCGTTAATCCACTGCGCGGATCAAATCTGGGTACCCTTGAATAGCCTGAATCAACGACGGTGGTGATGCCCTGTATGGTCAAAGACGTTTCGGCAATCGACGTAGCCAGCACGATTTTTCTATTTCCGGACCGATCAGGAAGAATGGCCTCTTGTTGTTTGTCGAACGGAAGCGCACCATACAGGGCATGCACCCGGGCATCCACGCCATCCTGTTCCAACGCTCCCTGTACACGCGCGATCTCACCGGCACCAGGCAGGAACACGAGGAGATCGCCTTTTTGTTCTGTCAGCGCGCGACGAACCGCCCGTGCCACAGCGGTAACAAGCGGCAAGTCCTTTTCCATCGCCACGTATTTTACCACAACCGGAAACTGCCTTCCGGTGCTGGTTATCGTGGGTGCGTCCTTGAGCATAGCCGACACGTTGGCCGTATCGAGTGTGGCCGACATGACGATTATGCGCAAATCTGGGCGCACGATCTGTTGTATTTCGCAACATAACGCAAGCGCGAGATCAGCATGCAGACTGCGTTCATGGAATTCGTCAAAGATCACCAGGCCAACATCTTCCAGGGCGTTGTCGTCCTGAATCATACGCGTCAGTATTCCTTCGGTGACAACTTCACAGCGCGTTGCCCGACTTACAACCTGCTCGAATCGGATGCGGTAACCAATTGTTTGGCCAACCTTTTCCGACAGCAAGTCTGACATGCGTACGGCAACCGATTTCGTGGCTATCCGCCGCGGCTCCAGCATGATGATTTTCTTTCCTGCCAACCAGGGTTCGTTCAATAACTGCCAGGGAAGAATGGTGCTCTTGCCGGCTCCGGGAGGTGCCTGCAGGATAAGTCGGTTGTTCTCCATGAGCAGGGCCTTGATAGACGGGATCACCTCCCCAATAGGATAACTCACAAGTAGTATTTAGTATTTAGTCGTTAGTCTTGAGGAGTTGGTGGTAAATGTAGCGATTAGCTAACCGAATCTCACTACATCGTACCAACTGCCAAGCATCACCACTCAATACTCAGGACTAACGAATTGATACTAATTTGTGTATTTGAGTTTCCCCAAAGATCAGTCCTTTGTTCACGCTGGCATCACCAAAGTATTCGATCTCCGACTCCCCAAACGCATTCACTTTCAGGTTGTCCTCCGTTGCCAGCTTCAGGCGACTTTCACCAAAAGAGTTGGCAATGGCTGAGTAGCTCTTCATGGCTTGCGCGTCGATCTTGTTTTCTCCAAAAAGCTTGTACTTCTGAAATTCAGCTTTACCACCCTGAATGTACAGGTCATTTCCTCCAAACAAGCTAGTCCGCATATAGTCGGCCTTTACCGACGCCAGTTTGATGTCATTTTCCCCATATGCCCTCAATGTAAAACGTTCCGCCAGTATTGGACTGTTGCAGGTAATCTCCTGGTTGCCCCGTACTTCCAGGTGCTCGATGTCGCGGTAGGTAACATACGCGGTGATGGTCACGTCATGATAGATACTTCGCCTTTGCGTAGGATGCACCGAAAACTGCTCCTGACGTTCAGTCACCTTGGCGTCGTCCAGGTAGATCCGAAGCGTTTGATGATTCACCTCAATATTGATCTTGTCGGGGGTAACATGGTCGTACACGAGACGAATGCTTTCCTGATCACCCTTTTCCAGGATCAGGTTCACGCGTGGCGATACAACGATTTTGCGAAATGACTTCAGTGGCTTGGAAATTTCCTGCGCCGATAAGTGGCTCGCGGATGCCACGACCACGATTGCTGCTATCAGATTTCTTAACGAGGTATTCATGGGGTCTTTCTTTTTTTAAGTGAGACAACCGATTAGTGTCATCCCCCTATGCGTCTAAAAAATAAACTTTCGAGTCGGGCTGTGCTGCCTACGTATTAAGACTGAAATATGTAACGAAAGGTTGCGTTTGCTATTATCCCGGCACGAGTATTCTTTAGGGCACCAGTTATAGCACCAGTCTTCAGTTATAGCACCAGTCTTCAGTTATTGCGCCAGTCTTCAGTGATAGCGCCAGTCTTCAGACTGGTGTGCTGCTCCCCACGCTCATTCATTTCGCAGAGAATCCACCGGGTTGCCAATAGCGGCTTTCCGGGATTGGAGGCTTACGGAAACGAATGCAATGATCATGGAAACGAACGTAGCCAGCACAAAAACCCACCACGGAAAACTGATGTGGTAGGCAAACTGACGGATCCAAAGATACATCAACCATCCGGCCAACGGCCAGGCAATAATGTTAGCAAATATTACAGGCCTCAGGAAGTCCTTATTAATCATGATCACGATATCGTTTACGCTGGCGCCCATCACCTTCCTGATACCGATCTCCTTCGTGCGCTGATCTGCCGTAAATGCGGCAAGGCCAAAGAGTCCGAGGCAGGCGATGAAGATCACCAAGCCCGAGAACACGGCTGAAAGGCTGCCGAGCCTTTGCTCGGCATGGTGTTTTGCCACGAAGTTCTTGTCGAGGAACGTATACTCGAAGGGCGCATTGGGCGCGTACTTTTTCCAGAAAGACTCGATCAGCGAGACCTTTTCATCGATGTTGCCACGCGTGATTCGTATGGCCATCTCCCAGTTCGGCTCCGGTCCCAGTACTACCGCCAGCGGCTGCACAGGTTCACGAAAAGACAGAAAATTGAAGTCGCGCATGATTCCAATAACTTTCCGTTTCCTGCCGTCGTGATCGTAGTTCGTCACGATTGTCCTTCCTTCGAAGTCTTCCATATGGAGCGCCTTGGCCGCTGTTTCATTGAGAATGATCATTGCCGTGTCACCGCGTTGAACCGCCGAAAAGAATCGGCCCTTCGTCATGGCATAGCGCATCGTCTCCAGGTGATCGGCATCCATCTCATACACCGACATGAAATATTCCCGGGTGGAATCGGACTCCCTAAACACCGATTTCCACTCGACATTCGGCGGTAGCCGGTTACAATAACTCGCCGAACTGATTCCCGGGAATTGCATCAGGTCGCGTTTGAAATCCTTGCCATTCTTGTCGAGGTTCTTGGTGTGTAGCAGGTTGAGGATGTTGCTTTTGTCGAAGCCGATGTCGGCCCGCTGAACAAACTGCAGCTGCAGATATATCACCATGGTGGCGATGATCAGCACGGTGGAGATCACGAACTGGACGACCACGAGCGTATTGCGAATCCCGTAGCTGCGGAGCTTGGCGCGCAGTTCGCCCTTCAGTACTTCCACCGGATTGAAATGTGTGAGGTAAAAAGCGGGATAGCTGCCAGCCAGCAAGCCCACCAGGGTGGTAAATGCAATACCTCCGGCCACAAAAGGCGCCTTGAATAACTCTCCGACGTGGATCTCTTTGGCGGTGGCGATATTGAGGACGGGTAGAAAAACCATTACGAGAAACAATGACAGGAGCACCGCGGCAATGACGTACACGTACGACTCGAGCAGGAACTGAAAGATCAGCCTGTGATATTGCGCGCCCACCGATTTTCGAACCCCGATCTCCTTTGCGCGAGTGGCGGAACGCGCCGTAGACAAATTCATAAAGTTGATACAGGCGAGGAGGGTAATCAACACAGCGACCGAACCGAAGATGAAGACATACTGGATATCGCTGTTTCCCTCCATTTCATCGCTGAGTTGTGACCTGAGGTGAATATCAGCCAAAGGCTGAGAAAAGAACTCCAGGCTGTTACCCAGAGATCTGAATTCAGCCATGCTCATATTTTTGAGCTGATTCAGGTCTCTTCGAAGGTGGTGTTCAATGAATCCGGGCAGGGCTTCATTTACCGCGGCAATGGACGATCCCGGCTTTAACTTGAAGTACGTAAGGACCCGTCCCGTAATCCAGTCGCCGGCGTGAACGTCGACCCAGGTGTTCAACGACAGCACCATGGTAAATCGAAAGTGTGAATTGCGTGGCGGATCCGCAGCAATGCCACTTACCTTCACGGGATAGCCCTGCGCGAGCATCAGAACCTTGCCAACGGGACTCTCTCCAAAACCTTCGTAGCCAAAATACTTTTTAGCCGCCGACTGCGTGATGACGATCCTACCACTCTGGCTAAGGACCGAGTCGGGGTGTCCTTGAATGAGCCCGAAGGTGAAAAAGTTGAAAAAATTGGAATCCGCCAGGAGCATTTTCTCTTCTGTGAAGGCTATATCCTCGTAGCGAACCGGGAAGGTTGCCCAACTGGCAATACGCAGGGCACTCTCAATTTGAGGGATATCCTTTTGGAGAGCCTTGGACACCGGCGTTCCCGTCTGGGCGCTATTGAGTTCCTTTCCCTCGAGCTTTCCTCTGAATCCCAGGCGGTAGATCCGTTCACGGTCTCGGTGAAAGTTCTCATAGTTCAGTTCATCCTGGATGAAAAGTACGATGAGCAGGGTGCAGGTTATTCCGATGGTCAACCCGGCAAGATTGATGACGGAAAATCCCTTTTGCCGCATCATGAAGCGAAGAGCGATTTTCAGGTAGTTCTGCAGCATTACTATCGAAGCCGTGAATATACCATTCGGATACGGCAGGGGCGACTGCAATTTTCGGAAATTGAAACAAAAGTTGCCTGCATTCGCCCGTTTTAGTTATTTGAGGGAGGCCTATGAAAATGAATTTCCCCATCGTACTGTTTTTTTTGTCGGCGACTGCCGGTGTCGCGCAGATCCGGAAGTACGTGTATGCTCCGTCCACGCAGCAGGCGTGGCTACAGGAATATGTCGAACTGGTTTCTATTCCCAATGTGTTGGGTGACTCGGTGAACATGGAACGCAACGCGGCATTTATCAGCGAGATGATGCACAAGCGCGGGATCAAGACTACGCTGCTCAGATCTGGAAAAGCGGGTAGCGCCCCAGTTGTTTACGGCGAGGTGAATACGCCCGGCGCCCGGACCACGTTGGCATTTTATGCCCATTACGATGGACAGCCGGTCAATCCACAACAATGGGCTGAAGGCCTGTCTCCTTTTACCCCAGCGCTATACTCAAAGCGGCTGGATCAGGGGGGAACCCCGGTCGCCTTTCCAGCGGCGAATCAATCCATCGATCCCACGTGGCGGCTGTACGGCCGCAGTTCGGCAGACGACAAGGCGGGCGTATTTGCCATCATTGCAGCATACGAGGCGATTGTGAAGAACAAGCTTCGTCCTACGGTTAATCTCAAGTTTTTCTTTGAAGGCGAAGAGGAGGCTGGCTCTGTACATCTCGATGAGATTTTTCAGAATAGCCGGTCAATTCTGCAAGCCGACCTGTGGGTAATCTGCGACGGGCCCCGGCACATATCAGGACGCAAACAGGTACTGTTTGGTGTACGGGGAGATGTGAACGTTGACCTCACCGTGTATGGATCGAAGCGGCCGCTCCACAGCGGGAACTATGGCAACTGGGCACCTAATCCGGCCATGCGCCTGGCCCAACTATTGGCTAGCATGAAAGATGATAACGGGATGGTGACCATCAAAGGTTTCTATGACGATGTGACGCCACTCACCGAGCCGGAGCGCAAGGCTATGGCGGCGATACCGCCGGTTGAGGAGGACCTTAAGAGGGATCTCGCCTTGTCGAAGCCGGATGGCGACGGAAAGTCGTTGATGGAGCTGATGACCCTTCCCACGTTAAACATCAACGGGATGCAAAGCGGGAACGTAGGTGCCCTGGCTGCCAACGTGATTCCAACAGAAGCCAACGCGGTCCTGGACCTTCGCCTGGTGCTCGGCAATGACGTGGATCGACAGATAGCCAAAGTTGTTGCCCACGTGGAATCGAAGGGGTACAAGGTGCTGGATCGTCAGCCGACCGATGAAGAGCGAATATCCTATCCGTTGATCGCAACACTGACAAAAAGAGGGCGTGGTTACAATGCCCAGCGCACTCCCATGGACCTACCCTTAGCGGCCCGTGTCGTAGACGCCGTGGGTACAACAGTGGTCGATCCTGTGATCGCCGTTCCGTCATTGGGCGGAAGCCTGCCGTTGTTTTTATTTGAACAGTATCTCAATACCAAACCCATCACAATACCCGTTGTTAATTATGACAACAATCAACACGCGGAGAATGAAAATGTGATGCTGCAATATCTGTGGGAAGGCATTGAGACCATGGCCGCCGTGATGCGCCTCGAACAAACAAAGGTGAACCGGTCTAAATAGTATTTCTGCATGGATCAAAGGTGATCTATCAGGAGGTCCAGACGAAATTCACTCGTACGAATAGCACATGATTCAATACACAACTGCAGGCAGTGATCAACACCTTCAAGGCATTCTCGACCTGCAACGGCAAAACCTGGCCAGGAATCTCGACGAATCGGAGCTTCGAAGTCAGGGCTTCGTAACGGTGCTGCACACTATCGAGGATTTGCGAAAAATGAACGCCTTCGAGCGTCACGTTATTGCCGTCGATGATGAACGCGTGGTTGCTTACCTGCTTGCTATGACCTGGGCGTCGAGAAACGATATTCCTGTGCTGGTTCCGATGTTCGACACCATCGCGTCCATTGTGTACGCGGGCCGACCGCTAGTGGCGTCCAGCTACATCGTTGTAGGACAGGCATGTGTTGATAAATCCTATCGGGGTCAGGGCGTGTTCGACGAAATCTACCGGCATTACGCGCGATGCTTTCGCGATAAATACCCGTATGTGATCACAGAAATAGACACCGCAAATACGCGCTCTATTCGTGCTCATCGACGGGTTGGTTTTGAAACGATCAAGCAATACACGGCGCCTGATGGAGTAACGTGGCAGATTGTATTGTGGGATTGGAAGTGATGGGCCGTCGCGGTGGTTGAAGAGTAACATTTCCAGAAACTATCTACAAGGAAGATCACTTTAAATTAAAGCCAAGAGCTCAAAAGCTCCGCGAAACTCCGTTTGTGTTGGATGTCCTTGGCGAACCTGAGTGTTGTCCTATCGGCACGACGGGATAGCTATTAACTTGCCTTACGGAAATTATCATGCAACTTGACATAGAACTACGATTAAAGTAAGAAACTATAAATATGAAAACCAGGAATTCTCTTGTTGTGCTGCTGTTATCCGCACTACCCCTGCTGTCTGTGGCGCAGACGGCTGATGACATCGTGTCAAAGTATATTGCTTACACCGGTGGCACAAAGGTCTGGAAGACTATCAACACGATTGTATCGAGTGGCGAATACAACTACGGTGGAATGCCTTTTCCATTCACCACCTATTCCCGCGTTCCCGACAGTTACAAATTAATCGTTCCATACAACGGTAAATACTATTCCCAGGCGTACTCGGCAGGAAAGGGGTGGAAGATCGACGCGTTTAAGAACGAAACGCGGCCTACACCGCTCGAGGGGACAGCGGCTCGCGCCATGGCCAATGAAGCAGACGTCGAACTGGAAAACGTCTTTATCAACTACAAGCGCAAGGGTCACACCATTTCGCTTCATGGCGAGGATACGGTGATTGACCGAAAATGCTACGTGATCGTCCTGACGCGTAAGTCCGGAGAAACGGAGAAGTATTATTTTGATCACCAATCGTCTGCCTTGTTGATGAAGGAGGCAAAGGCGAAGAATCCTGAACTCGGAGGCGCTGTCCTAAACATCTACTACAGCGACTATCGCAACGTCGCGGGTGTGATGCTTCCGTTCAAAACTGTTTGCGAGGCGGACGCCCAGGAGATCTTGACGATTACCGTAAAAGACATCGAAATCAACGAGATGATTGACAACAAAACGTTCGAAACTCCATGATCAGTATTTTTTGCATGGCTGTGTTTGTGGCAATTTACCCACGGGCGTGAATCGAATTCTTCCCTATATGATTGTGCTGGGAGGCATCGCCTTGTTGTGGGCTTCCGATCACTACTTAGGTGGCTACACGTATGGCATTCGCGCAGAGAAGGTGCGCGTCACCACCATCAAACAAGTATTGCCGGTATCGGATCACTATGTGCGCCCCATACTGTACACCCATCTCGACGGGCTGGCGTCACTGCCAACGGAAGAAGCAAAGAGGACCTTTATCAGTGCCGTTCTTCCCGCAATACTCGTCGCCAAGCATGAATTGAGTATGTTCCGGTTGCAGTTGAAAAGACTCGAGCACACGCGCCATTGGGATCACGCGGACAGTGCGCTATTCCGTTCTGCGGTCGGGCGATTTAAAGGTGGCAATATGAAGGAGTTGTTGTCGAAGATAGGCACATTACCTAATTCGGTGATCCTGGCGCAAGCGGCGGTCGAAAGTGGCTGGGGCCAGTCGCGCATTTTTCTTGAGGGAAACAATCTGTTTGGAATCTGGTCATTCAATTCGAATGAGCCCCGCATTGCTGCCGGGGAGACCCGTGGAAAACGAACCATCTGGCTGCGGTCCTACACCGACATGTCGGGGTCCATCGTTGGCTACTTTGACATACTGTCCACTTCGCATGCGTTCCATGGACTCCGCAAGGCGCGCGGGCAGACTTCCGATCCATTTGTCTTGCTGCCATACCTGAAGAATTTTTCCGAGCGCCGCGGCGCCTACACGCGACAATTGAAGACGGTGATTCAGCAAAATAATCTCACGCGCTACGACGACTTCGAACTCGACCCTGAGTACCTGTATGAAAAGTGACGTAGCCTGTTGTCTGCCTTATCGGACCGATAATTCATGACGCTCATTCTTACATTTAGCTTAGCTATCCAGCGCGTGAATGGTCACCCAGTAGCGGTAGGCAATCAGCGCCTTATCAACTTTCGAAAGATTGTTGATGTCCCGCTTACTGTAACGCGGCAGGAAGCGTTTATTCAGATGTGCCAGTGTCTTGAACAGGGCCTTCTTCATGTTTATCAAATTAGCGAATATTGTGCAAATGAACCATAACGGGATTCGGCGTTTCGCAGTTTCGCCCTGGCGAACATTCACAATTTCCTATCCCCACTTTTTTTACGAGGCTGCGGCCTGAAGATAAAGCGAATTCACGCAGCAGCTAGGCGTTTTAGTATCTTTAGGAATGCATTCTCTACGAAAGCATTCTCTATGAACGTATCCCTATGAACGTAGAACTCCGTCTCATTCAGCCGACGCTGGAGGGGAACACCGAATTTTTAAGTCTGCTGGAAAGTGCAGAAGTTCTCGATATGACCGTAAAATTCTATGCGCGTATTGGGTACAGCTTGCCGTGGGTGGGCTATTTCGCAATGGTGGATGGCGTCATCGTAGGATCCGGAGGCTTCAAGGGTAGACCCATGCAGGGAAAAGTTGAAATTGCCTACGGCACCTTTACACCGTTCCAAAGTCGTGGCGTTGGTACGCGGATCTGCCAACTGCTGGTCGACATCGCGCGTCTCTCAGATCCGCTTGTCGCTATTACCGCGCGCACGCTGCGGAAGGAGCACAGTCATTCAGCCAGGATCCTTCGAAAGAACAACTTTGTGAAGAAGGGGACAGTAGTAGATCCGGAAGACGGAAAGGTGTGGGAATGGGAATACACGGGCTAGAGGGTACGGTTATATAATGCTACGACCCACTACTTTACCGGTGCTCCGAACACGCGGGTCAGCACGTTCTTCCCTATGTTTTTGCCCTGTTCTACACCGTTGTCGCAGGCATCGCGAAAATGGATGCCGCCATATAGCCGCGATATTGCGGCCTCGTCTGCCGCCTGATAAAAAGACGTGAAATCTCTTTCAGGCAAACCGAAAAACACCTCCGAGTTGTCGGTGAACGCAAAGTTATCGCCAAGCAAGTAGGTAAGAACTGTTGAAACGGCAGACGACACTACGCTGTGACCACTGGTATATTCTGGAAAGGGTGGCGTTTGCAGCAGCGGACGCCAGGAAGGATCCAGCACTTTGTTGATAGCGGCTTCCGGACGGATCCTGTCGCTCTCATACTTTTCCTGCCAGCACGAAATGAAAGCATCGTGCAACGTAAGAGCTACCAGCGTGTGTATCAATACCGCAGAATCCAACGAAACGTTCGCCTTCTTACTGACAATTCCCGCAATTCCCATCCAGTGTCCGCCGGGAGAGATCTTTTTCAAACCGATGGCCATGTGCCCGGAATACGATACGGCAAAGGGATTGCAATCCCAGAAGTTCGCAATTTCGCGTTGTTCTTTCGTCAGGCTTTTTCCGACTGTGTACACTTCCTTCATCATGCGATAAAAAGCGCTGGTAGTGTCCTTGCTAAACGGTGCTGGCGGTTTGGGCCTGAATTGTCTGGCGGAATCAAGGAAGAACGGGCGTATCGTTTTCCACTGGGGCTCGACGGCGGCCATATATTCCGGCGGTGTAGGATACCAGTGCCCTTCTTCCTTCGAGGGTGTGTATCTCCGGTATGTGCTCAATTTGCCGTAGGCATCTTTTCGCGCGTACGCAACAATCTGCGTGGCCACTTCCTGACAATAGCGGATATGATCGTTAAGCGAGGCTTTCGACATCTGATACTTTTTCCGGAATGTATCCACTAACAGCTTCTGACGTTCTTCGAGCATTGGACCTGAAGGCATGATCTGCTTGCCAACCTGCAGCATCGTGTAGTTGGCGCAAAATGACAAATCGGGCTGATGCGGAGGAACGGGGGCTGTACCAATGGGATTTTCCTTCAAACGCCCGTTGATGTCTGGCAAGTTTCCCTTTGCGTAATAGACGGCCTCGTAGGCGCCGAGCAAAGAATAGGCATAGACGCGACTCGCCGCAGGAGGATTGGCCACATCATGCAACATGATTTCCGAGAGACTGAACACATCATCAGCGAGGAGCCTTAACTGTTGCTGCAGAAGCGACTGGGCTGGTGTGGATGATGCTTTTATCGGCTTCCCGCTCTTGCTTCCCGCTGTCGCCTGGCCAATGGCTTGCGGAACATGCACCAACAGGAGGGCGACAAATAACAATGCGCTGGTAATTCTTCGTCTTCTCATCGCTTGAGCTCGTAGCAGTCTATTCCTACATTATTAATTCCGATCAATAGGTATTGTCGTTCGTTTACCGGTATCACAGCCATCGACTTCACGTCGCCGGTCACAGACAGTCCCGATTCGGGTTGCTTTACATATTGGAAATTTCCCTGACCGTCGCCTTTAAAAACCTGACCGAAATTGGCGTCAACAACACCCATTCGTATGCGTATAGCGCTTTGGTTGCCCGCGGCGATCAGATCCATGTTCCCATCGCGATCCACATCGGCGAGGCCAAGCGCATACAATGGTGCGAACTGGGCTTGCGCAGGAAGCATATGTGGGATCAATTTACCAGACTTATTCTCCAGGTAAACACTTTCCAAGATAGTGGCCTTCAATGTCCGCGCAGTTTTTAGTTCGGCCGCGCCGAAAATATCCGGGAGTTTGGCATCTGCGTACGACTTATAGGTTGTGTACTTTGGCCTCATCCCATAAAATTGATCCAGCAATTCATCGCGACTCGCGAACGGATACGCAACACCCTGGATATAGTGCGTGAGCATAGGATCGATCGAACCGTTGCCGTCGAAATCCTTGTATACAAGATTTATAGGCTCCGTTTCAGACGCGCGTAGCTGGGTATTTAATCCCAGGTTGCCGACGATAAAATCCTGGTCGCCATCCTTGTCGAAATCGTGCCCGACAATCGAATTCCACAATCCGGCGAGCGGTTTATCGAATACTTTCGTCGTGATGGACTCAAACGTTTTGCCTCCCTTATTGCCAAGCACTTCGATGTTCATGAATTCGCCGATTACAACCAGGTCTTCCCAACTGTCACCGTCAACATCAGACCATAGCGCATCGGTAACCATGCCCATCACACCAAGGTCGGGGAGCATTTTAGCCGCTACGTTTTCAAAGCGGGTTTGCTCGTTATGCAACAGAAAACTCGTCGGTGATTGCGGATATCTACCGGGGATGACACGGCCGCCTACGAACAGATCTACCTTTCCGTCATGGTCATAGTCGAATGGGGCAACACATGATTTGCTTGTCTGCATCACAGGCAACCAGTTGTCGGCTGGCGTAAATTGTCCTTTGCCATTGTTGAGGTACAGACGATCCTGCAACGCCCGGTCGGATTCTTCATATTCGTTGTATCCCCCACTGACCACATATAGGTCGAGGTCGCCATCATTGTCTACATCCACAAACGAAGCATCAGCGTCATTGTTTATGGGTTTGAGCAATCCCTTCTGCGCAGACGCATTGAAACGACCTTGCTCATCCTGCAAAAAAATCTCTCCGGTTTTGCCCTGCGCTCCGCCAACAAAGACGTCGACTCGTTTGTCACCCGTAACGTCCGCGGTTGCCAGCACAGGGCCACAGTTGCTGAGCATGCTCATCAGCAAGGGCTGACGTTTGAAGTCATTGTAGCCCTCTTCCACGTGCTCGTATGACACAACGGATTCGATATGCGTCAACAGTGTAAGAATTGGTGCGTCATCTTTTGTCCCGGGAGCATGGCTCGACGACGGCGACCTTGATCCGGTTCCGGCGTCCGCTTCGTACTGAATCTTGAATAGCTGATCGGCTTTTACGTTCGTAAAACGCTGAACCTTCCCGTCAGGCCATCGCACAATCAGGGAATCTACCACCGTATAATTGCCCAATCCGATATGTAATCGGCCTGCAATAGATGATTGAAAGCCGTGCGATGTAGTACGCTCGAAATATTGTTGCTTGCCTGCGCTCCAGGCAGTCACTTGCGCGCCTATAGCCTGCGTATTTTGTCCCTTGCCGGTGAGCAGCACCTGCAGATAGTGGTTGCTAGCGTTGCGCTCGCGGAGTTGGTTGCGAAAAACAGAGGCCGTTTCGTTCTGGTGATTGACAATCAGGTCCAGATCCCCGTCATTGTCCAGATCGCCATAAGCCGCTCCGTTGGAAAAATTCTTCTCGCCAAATCCCCACGACGTACTGTTATCGGAAAAAGTCAAATCCCCGTTATTGCGATACATGTAGTTGTGGATCGGTGTAGAGGTCATCGAAGTAACGAGGTGAAAAGTATCGGCCTTTTCTTTCGCCTTCGCCATTTGGAAGTAATAGTCGCCCTTGTATTTGAGGAAATCGCGGTTGGTATAGTCGCGATAGTAACCATTGGTGATGAAGAGGTCCTTCCAGCCATCATTGTCATAATCGCCAAACAGGGGCGCCCAACTCCAGTCGGTCTTCGATACACCGGCGAACTGACCGATCTCGCTATAGGTGCCATTGCCGTTGTTCAAATGCAGCATGTTGCGCATGTTTTGGAAGTAGAAACCGTTCATCACCATGAGGGCATAGTGCTCATAGTTTTCGGGTCCATAGAGTAACTTCTGGCGACGGTTGTCTTCGGGCAACATGTCGACGGTGAAGATATCGGCCAGGCCATCGTTGTTGATGTCGCTGATGTCGGAACCCATTGAGAAATAAGAGATGTGCTGGACATACTCCGGCATACGATCTGTGAAGGTCCCATCCCGGTTGTTGATATAGATATAGTCGGGCTCGACGTAATCGTTCGAGATATACAGGTCTATCCACCCATCTTTATTGATATCGGCGGCCGTTATGCCAAGACCGAAACCCAAAGGGTTGCCCTTAATTCCTGCAGCTTCGCTTACATCGACAAACTTGCCGTTGTCATTTCGGTAGAGCTTGTGTCCCGCATAGGGGTGACGTGTTTGCTTGGCGTTGGCGTATTCAAATTCGCGAATAACCACGACGTTGTGATTGAGGAGATACATGTCCAGGTCACCGTCGCGATCGTAGTCAAAAAATGAGGCGTGCGTGGAGTAACCCGGATCATCGAGGCCCAGGATTGAAGCGCTTTCGCGAAAGGTCAGGTTGCCATTATTGAGGAACAACTTGTTGCGGCGCAATTCCGGATCGCCTTTGCCCGAAAGACACACATAAATATCCAGGAGCCCATCGCCGTTTACATCGGCCAGCGCAACTCCCGTCTTCCATCCGGCAGGACAATCAACGCCGGCCGCAACCGCCATCTCTTTGAACTTAAAGCCGCCTTGATTGATGTACAAGGCGTTGGGCTTCATGTTGCCGGTGAAATAGAGATCGTCCAATCCATCGTTGTTAAAATCGCCGATGGCTGCACCCCCTCCGTTGTAGAAATATTCGTAAGTAAGCACATTGGATTTGGGCCGTTCATTCAGGACATTTTTGAATAGAACGCCGGTCTTCTGCGGGGACAGTGATTCAAATAGGGGAGCCTGCGCAACCAGTGTTTTCGTGGCAATAATAAGGACCACACCCATTAGAAAACTGACCGGAAAAACACGATTCATACGCCTCAATTCATTACTTGATCGGAACACCGGTGGGGGGCTTGGAAGGATAAATATTAAAGACAAGTTATAACAGAATGGGCTAAAAATGTTTGCGGAATGGGTTTATTTTACCACGCGAAAACTCGCGCAGCGGGCGATTTTTTCCATCTATTTTCCGCCATCATGTATCTTATATACAATCCGACTTATGAATCGTGCCTGTCCGAGTGCCCTAAGGGTACTAATCCTTGCTTGCTGGGTGCTCGCGCTGTCCTGCCAGCAAAAAAAAACAACGGTAGCCTGGGTGATCGATCTGCCGGTAACCGGCTCGCAATCTTCGCCGCGTGCACAGGATCTCAATGGCGACGGCGTGCTCGACATCATCATGGGGGCTGGCAGGAACGAGTATCAGAAAAGCGCACAGGGCATCCTCGCTTTTGACGGCAAGTCCGGGAACATACTTTGGGAACAGTCAGCTGTAGATCAGGTCTATGGATCTGCCACGTTTTATGACGTGACGGCCGATGGTGTGGCCGATGTGTTTATCGGCGGCCGTGGACCTCACTTCACGGCGCTGGATGGCAACAACGGACACGTGATCTGGGAGTATAAATACGCATACGATAGTGATCCCATACTGAAATTCGCCAGATTTAATTTTAACAACAGCCTCCTTGTTCCTGATCAGGATGGTGACGGACTCATGGACCTCTTAACGGTTAACGGGGGCAACGCGAAGGCTGATCCCAGTAGCGAGATAAACCGGTTTCCGGGTGTCATGATGATCATGAACTCGAAGACCGGCGCCGTGATCGCGGCAGATACGATGCCCGATGGACGCGAGACGTACATGTCACCGATTCTGTTTAAACAACCTGGTCAGACTGACTTGACGATCATCTTCGGCACAGGTGGTGAAACGCTTAACGGTAACCTTTACCAGATAGCGCTGGCTGATCTCAAGGCACAGCGCCTGCAAAATGCAAAGGTTCTTGCGTCGGAACAGGGCCATGGATTCATCGCTCCGGCGTCGGCCGCCGACATCAACCGGGATGGGTATTTTGATATCGTCGCCATCTCGCATGGCAGCACGGCATTCGCCATCGACGGAAAGACTTCTGCGTTGTTGTGGAAACGGAGCGTTGGGGGAACGGAATCAAGCAACAGCCTTGCCGTTGGCAATTTCAATGGCGACGGTATCCCTGATTTTTTCACTTTTGTAAGCAAAGGGCAATGGCCAAACAGTACGGGTTCTGTTCAACTCATGCTTGACGGGAGCGATGGGCACATCGCCTTTCAGGATTCCATCGGGTGCACGGGCTATTCGTCTCCCGTCGTCTATGACTTAAACGATGACGGTGTGGATGAAGTGCTGATCAGCGTCAATGAGTTCGATTGCTCTCTTGGTTTCGCAGGCAAGAATCCGACGACGATGGAGAACAAGCTTGTTTCTATCGACTTTAAAAGCGGTGCCGTAGAGGTAGTTGACCAACTTCAAGGATTCAAGAATATTTTTTCCACGCCATGGATCGGTGATCTCGATAGCGATGGTTATCTCGATATCGTTGAATGCCAATATTACCAGCGTGGTATGCTGTTGTCTTTCCTGGGTATGCGGGTGAAGCGGATCGATACAGATATTCCGATGAAAAAGCCCGTCGAATGGGGTGCGTATATGGGCACCGATGGAAACGGCTGGTATCGGAAATAAGTTAGCCGTGTTTCGCGTCGGAGGCGCGCTAAATTCACGAGGCCTGGTTCAATCCGGCCTCCGTTTTGAATTATTCTTCGCCATCCGGGAGTCCATAAAAAAGCTGTTGGAAGAAACCGATCATTAATGATCAGCCCTTCCAACAGCGTGTTATAGTCTGCGATCAGCTCACAGACGTCATGTCAAACTAGTCAACAACATCCCACCAAACCTTTGTAGTAGGGGTGTTCGGCAGTGTCGCACCCGCTTCATAGTTCGGATTGGTAGCGATCTCCTGGTTGGGATATCTCAGCTTAACCGGAATAGTTCCGCCGGTTACATTTCCCTGGTAATTAACAGGAGTAAGTTCCGGATATCCGGTTCTTCTCCAGTTGGACCAAGCTTCCCACCAGTTGAGGAATTGGCTCAGCCAGAGTTGTGTGCCGATGCGTTCCAGTCTATCCTCCGACGAAACAGGTAATGCGCGCTCTGGTGCAGCGAAGTACGCCGTAACCTGCGCGGGCGTAACTACCATTGGATCGTCATCTGAACCAAAGGGAATATACATCTGCATAGCCGCAGCAACGCCGGCTTTATAATAATCCTCCGTCGTGGCGCTGGTCAAACCTCCGATACCACGCTCGCTGGCTTCTGCAAGAAGCAAAGCAACTTCAGCATAGTTCATGAGCAAATACGGATCATCATCTTGAAGGAGTTCCTGGTTCATGGCAGAGAAAGTTTCTGACACATTTACCCCTTCGTCATCAGGAACACCTTCCTGGATGTTTAGCAAACGCTGATCCAAACCGTTCTTCAAGCCACGCTGCGCAAGCGGATCCCGGTTGCCATCGATGCCCCCGTTCAACACATTGAGACGAGGATCGTCGTCAACGGTACTGCCAGTATTTGGACCCTTCAGTTCGTTAATGAATGTTTCACTGAGCGTCGTAGGCTGGCCACCATCGCCGGAAGCAAACGCACGGGAGATACCGTTTTGATTGGTCCATTCGCTAGGGCCGACAGACATTCCTAACCATACGTTATCTAAGTTGCTCGTAAAGACTCCCCCGGCAACAGCTTTCGCAACATATTCGTCAGCCATGTCAGGAGCCACCTCTGCAACGCGCATGGCCAGCCTCAACATAAGCGAATACGCAAACCGCTTCCATTGGTTGATGTTTCAATCATAATAGAGGTCAGCACGTGCGAATGCTACATCGTTACCATCTGCCTGATCGAATGTCTTGAAAGCAGCAGCAGCTTCCTCCAATTCCTTGAGCAAGTCGGCGTAGATGACATCCTGCGTATCGTACTCAGGCAGCAGGATATCGTTCAATCCCTGGAGCGCCTGCGTGTACGGAATGTTTCCATAATAGTCGGTCAATCTGTGAAAATTGAAGACTTTAACGACACGCGCAGCTTGTCTCAAGTTCACTTTGCCGGCGTCGTTTCCGTCATCCGTTGTCTGACGCAACACCTCTGCCAGGTTCTTGAGCTGATCTCCGTAAATAAACTCCCAGGGAGCGTTATACGATTCAACGTTGTCCGTATACCGTTCGCCGGGGAAGATACCACCCTGCGTTCCCGCCGTAGCGAGATGTTGGATCGCATAGGAGGCGAACCCGATGTTCGTACGCCAGTCGATATACCTGTTATCACCAGCTGTTCCTCCCGACGCCGTACCTAACTGAGCGGCAGTAAACAGGTATTCCATGGGGATCGTAACCGACGCCTGCGGATTATTATTCCTGTTATGCAATTCGTCTGTGTCGCAAGCAGCCATGGGGACCATGGTAGCAAGCGCTAGCAGAAATATTTTATTAAGATGCTTCATCTTGTTCGTCATTTAGATTAGAATTTCAAGTTTACGTTGAAACCGTAGCTGCGGGTTGACGGGAAACCGAAGTATTCCAAGCCTTGAGCGCCAGCGTTTGCTGAGTAGTTAGACTCGGGATCGATATTTTCAGTGTCCTTGTACAGTATCCACAGGTTACGCGCAACGAATGAAACCGTTACACCCTGGAATGGTGTCTTACCAAGCAACGCGCGAGGGAAGTTATATCCCAGTGTGATCTGACGCAGTTTGATGTAAGATGCATCGCGCAGGAACATGGTTGAAATCGCAGTAGATTCGCCACCGATACTGTTCCAATAGTTGCGGGCTTCCTGAGTGGTCAGGTCGCGATCGATGGTAACGTATTCGGGTGCATCAGCTGTTCCGTTGTTGTACACACCGTTGATGTGCAGCGGCGCTTCGCCAGGGCGACCCTGGAGCGATTGCTCATGCAAACCCCATTGCGTAAGACGGTTGTTGGTACCTGAGTAGATATCGCCGCCGAATTTAAAGTCGATCAGGAAGTTCAGGTTAATGCCCTTATACGTCAAGGAGTTCGTGAATCCGCCAGTCAGATCAGGAAGGCCATTACCAATCGGCACATAATTTTCGGATGCCAACGGTGCGAACTGATTGTCTTTATCAAAGATGGGAATTCCGTCAGGTGTTGTTTGTTGCACGCGTCCAGTGATCGTACCGAAAGGCTGCCCCAGGATGTTCTTGATGAACACATTGCGTGTGCGAGGTTCTTCCATTACGATCTCCGTAACGCCAGGCAACAGTTTCTCCACCTTGTTGGTGTTCTTCGCAAGGTTCAATGAAACGTCCCATGTTACATTGCCTTTGATAGGTGTCGCGGTAAGTAAGATTTCAATACCCTTATTCGTCAACTCACCCACATTCACATCTTTCGTTCCAAAGCCCGATGCACGAGAGATCGTTGTTCTCAGGATATCGTCTGTGGTACGTTGTGAATAGTAAGTGAAATCAAGGCCGATCAGGTTATTGAACAATCGCGTGTCGATACCAATTTCAGTTTCAGTAGAAACCGCCGGTACAAGACCGGGATTCGGAATGTTTCCATTATTGCTGAACGCCTGAGAGAAAGTTCCCCAAGGGTGATTCAGGTGAGATGCATTGCTGAATCCATAAGTGAGATTGGCATCGTAAGGGCCGATGTTAACAATACCCACCTGAGCCCATGAAGCACGTACTTTAGCAAAGCTCAACCAGCTAGGCATGGTCTGGAATGCGTCGGTGATCACCCAGCTTGCACCAATGGATGGATACAGCACGTTGTTGTCAACATCAGCATTCAGCACAGAGAACCAATCCTGGCGAGCAGTTGCGGTCAGGAACAGGTAGTTGTTGTAGCTGATTTCGGCTGAAGCGAACAACGAATTGATTTGTGACGAATTGTAGCCATACGTGTAATTACGTTGTGCGGCGTTGTTGATGTATGCTTCGAAAGGTCCATTGAAGCCATTTCCGTTGGCCTGGATATTTTCCCAGCTGCGCACCATTTTATTACCACCAACAAAGGCATTGACATTGAACTTGCCGAAATCCTTATTCACGCCGGCGAGCCACTCCATGTTGATTTCACGAACACGGCTTTCACCTTCGGTCAATGCACCACCGAGCTGGTAGCCCACACCTTCAGGTGTCAGTTGCGTGTTTCTTCTCGTATAAAAATCCATACCGACACGGCCGGAGGCGTACAACCAATCCGTAAAGTCGTAACGGAGCTGTGTTGACGTAATTATACGGTCGCGTTTATCGCTATTCTTGTGCTGGTAAGCTGCCCACCATGGATTCTGACCCCAGTTGTTAGCGGCAGGCAATAGCTCCTGGCCGGCGAACTTAGGGCCTCCACCTTGGCCATAAATAGAGAGAAGCGCTGGATCTACTCCCACGGGAATTGCGCCCAGTTTATTGGGATCTCCCCTGAAATCATTAACGTTCAAGTTAGGAGGAAGCACCCAGATAGCCTGGATCGCGTTGCCGGGAGAGTCCGAAACGGTCGGACGGTTCTTCGTATCTTCAAAAGAGTAAAGGATCTTCGAGTTTACAGAGAACTTTTTTCCAAACTTGCCATTGTAGGAGAGGGAAATGTTGGTTCTGTCATAGCCGGCATTAGGAATGACACTTTCGCTTCGCAGGTCGGAGATACCCAGACGGAAGGTCTGATTTTCGTTTCCACCACTCAGTGCGAGACTGTTTGTCCAGGCCGTTCCGGTTTGATAGTAACGATCCCAGTTGTCGCCAGCATAGCTGTAAGGGCGAGACACGCCGTCGATACCGACGATCGGGCTGCCGTCCATTCTGGGACCCCATGACGAGTTGTTTGTAGAGAAGGACTCCTGAGCATTTGCAGGCTTTACAGGTTGACCATTCAAGTAACCTCCGCCCTGACCAAATGTGGTCTGCGTTTCCGCAAGCTTCATTACCGTTTCCGCTACAAAGTTACTCGAGAACTCTACGCCGATCCCTTTGCGATTAGAGCCTTTCTTAGTAGTAATGTTAATGACACCGTTACCGGCACGTGCACCGTAGAGAGCGGCAGCATTCGCACCTTTCAAAACGGTGATCGATTCGATGTCATCTGGGTTAATACTGGCAAGTCCATCGCCCTGATCCTGACCGCCCCAAAGGCCGGCCTGACCATAGTTGTTACCCGAATTGTTAAATCCGCCGTTGTCCATAGGCACACCGTCAACCACGTACAATGGTTGGTTCTGGCCACCAAGTGACTTGTTACCGCGAATGATGACGCGGGAAGAACCTGCAGGACCTGAGGCAACCTTGGTTACGTTCACGCCGGCGATACGGCCAGACAGTGAGTTACCCAGGTTGTTTTCCCTGGCTTGCGTAAAGTTATCGCCACTTACCTGCGTGACAGACGACGAAAGCGCGCGTGTGCTGCGTTCAACGCCAAGCGCTGTAACCACCACTTCGCTCAGTTGCTGAATGTCTTCTGCAAGAGTGATGTCAACTGTGGTGCGTGAGCCAACTGCAACCTCCTGAGAGGCGTACCCGATAAACGAGTATATGAGCATTGCGGCATCACCACTTACTGCGATCGAGTAGATCCCTTCTGCATTAGAAGTAGTACCTGCCGAGGTGCCTTTTACGATTACGTTGACCCCGGGCATACCCTGCCCCTGGGAATCAACGATTTTACCTGTCACCGTGCGCTGCGCAAGAGCTGAAAAGCTTGCGAGAAGAAGCAGCACTATGACGGACAATACCTGGTATTGTTTCTTCATAGATAATTGGGTTTGTTGTATAGTGAAAGTTTTCCGTGAATACGGAGCTACTGATTGCCTTGCAACCAATAGGGGAAAGAGTGGGCTAGTAGAGGTCTATGTCCATTCTCAATAGGTTAAGGGTGAGTCATGCATAAACAAGTGCTGAGTATACGCCGATCTGGTCGGCATCCGGTTCGGGAACGACCGTACCATCGAATGGCTACATAGTTCCAGGGCTCTTGTATGTAAAACTAACCGATTCCGGGGAAAAGATGTCAAAATGACCCTTATTTTTTCTACCGTTTGCAGGAACGTTGTCAAAATGCGTGACAACATTGGAAATCGTGCTTTCGTGTGCATTTTTGCGCACACACGCACACCGTTGCGCTAACGCGCATTAGTCGCGTTCACGCTTGATTTTGACCTTCGCCATAGGCCCGACTTGTATGGGTACTTTCTCGACTTCCAGGTTCGCCGCCTCGATTCCATACAGCTCTTCCGTCGATAAACTGTGGTCCTTCAAAACCCGGTAACCCTGGTTGATAACCCGGTCAAATGAGGAGATTTCACTGTCGGAAGATGCCCACGAATGAATGATAACGAACTTAAAGTCGCTCATCATGCTGTATTTGTGCAGCGAAGGGTAGGGGCTTACCAGGTCGATCTCTCCCGAGTCGGCCATCTCGTGGATTATCTTGTTGAATAACAGGTTCACCCGGTGATCAGTCTTAAATCCCAATCGCAGCCGAACAAAAAAGCATTTCTTGGGGATAATGGTATCGACCAGGTATTTGCTCGTGTAAGGCGCATCAACCGTGTCGACATGTAAAAACCAGTATACATCCGCCCGCTTGGGGCGCTTTTTGAAGATCGAATAGATAATGTTCGAGTCAATGTACCGCTTGCTATCTGCCACAGCCAGGTACACCAGATTGGTGGCGTCTTTGGGGATGCTCTTATCCGCTTGCAGGTCCTGAATCATCCCGACATAATGTTTCAAATCGACGAATTCCGTATGAATCTCCCTCAACCGTCGCGCGCGGAGCAGCACATACATCATCACAAAGAATAGCGAGGCAATCGTGAAGGTGAACCACCCGCCGTGCCTGAACTTGCTCAGGTTTGATAACAGGAATGCGCCTTCGATGGAAAAGAAGACAAACGCAATCAGAAACGCTCTGAAAGTCGAATTCCTGGACTTGGCAAAGTAGAACGTAAGCAGCGAGGTGGTCATCAACATGTCGAAGGTGATCGCCAATCCGTATGCACCTTCCATGCGCGTCGACTCCTGGAAGATCAGCACAACGAGAATACAACCCGACATGAGAATCCAGTTAATGGCGGGAATGTAGATCTGACCCTTCAGCTGGCTGGGATAGCGCACCCGTACGGCTGGCCAAAGCTTCAATTTCATAGCTTCGTTAACGAGGGTAAACGTGCCCGAAATCAACGCCTGACTGGCGATAATGGTCGCGAACGTAGCCAGAATGATCCCGAAAATCAGCACGGATTCGGGCATGATTTCATAAAAAGGAATGACGCCTCCCAGCGTTGACCCCTGATGTTGCAGCAGCCACGCACCCTGGCCCAGATAACTGAGGATAAGGGCCACTTTAACAAATACCCAGCCCACGCGGATATTTTGCTTGCCACAGTGCCCTAAATCCGAATACAGGGCTTCGGCCCCGGTAGTACAGAGGAATATCGCGCCCAATATCCAGAAGCCGCCCGGATATTTTACAAGTAGATGATAGGCATACACCGGATTAAACGCCTTGAGGACCTCGGGTCGTTGCACGAGGTGATGCGCGCCGATCACGGCAATGAATGCAAACCAGAGCAGCATCACCGGGCCAAAAACGCGGCCTACAACACCGCTTCCGAATTGCTGAAATACAAACAGCCCCACCAGGATCACAATGACAATTGAAATGATCGTCGTTGTGGTGATCTCCGGGTTCAAGGCTCGCAGTCCTTCAATGGCTGACGTCACGCTGATAGCAGGCGTTATGAAGCCATCGGAAATCAGGGTCGCACACCCGATGATGGCAGGAAAAATTACCCATCCCGCCTTATAACGGCGCACAAGCGCATAAAGGGCAAAAATACCTCCTTCACCCTTGTTATCGGCATTTAATGCCAGGTATACGTATTTGATGGTTGTGATGAGGGTAAGTGTCCAGATGACGCAGGATAAGCCGCCGTAGATCAACTCTTCCGTTATCACATGCGACCCCACGATGAATCGGAATGTGTATATCGGTGATGTTCCGATGTCGCCGTAAATAATTCCCAGGGAAATGAGAACGCCGGCGGCCGAAAGAGGATTAAGATGTTTTTCTGAGGATGCGGCCATTAGTTAACACCGTCTTTAGGACGTGCTATGATCAATCGGTTAGACTTATCGTAAGAGAAGTAGGAGAAAATCCACGACAGGAATACAAAGAACTTGTTCTTAAACCCGATGAGTGACACGAGGTGGATAAACATCCAGATCAGCCACGCAAAAAATCCCTGAACTTTCACCGCTTTCAGATCAGCCACCGCCTTATTGCGCCCGATAGTGGCCATGGATCCCTTGTCGAAGTAGTTAAAGGGTTTCAGTGGTCTGTTCTCGAGCAGGTGGCGAATGTTTCTGGCCACGAGTCTGCCTTGTTGCATGGCCGGCTGTGCCATTTGCGGGTGACCGTTTTGAAATGCGCTGTCAGCCTCCATGAGACAGGCATCGCCGACCGCAAAGATATTGCTATAACCAGGTACGCGATTAAAGGCATCTACCTTGATTCGCCGTCCGCGGCCGAATGCTTCGGCAGGAATGCCTCCGATTGGTTGTGCTGTTATTCCGGCGGCCCAGATCATCATGCGCGAGATAAGCGTGTTTCCATTGCTTAGCGTAATCGTTGTACCATCATACGACTTAACAGCCGTATTCAGATGTACCTGCACGCCCAGGTTTTCCAGGTATTCTTTTGCCTTGCTGGAGGCAACAGCGGACATCCCGTTCAGCAACCGATCACTTGCCTCGATGAGGTGGATGTCCATGTCCTTCATGTCGAGTTCTTTGTAGTCATTCGGGAACACGTGCAGCTTCAATTCGGCCAGGGCTCCCGCCAGCTCTACTCCCGTCGGTCCACCACCGACGACAACAAAGTCGATGAGACTGTTCATTACGGTGTGATCATCGACCAGAAGGGCGTTCTCAAAGTTTCTGATGATACTGTTTCGCAGTTTGATGGAATCGGTGATCGTTTTCATGGGGAATGCATGCTCCTCGACATCCTTCATTCCGTAGAAATTTGTTCCTGCCCCGTTAGCAATTACGAGATAATCATATTTTACGCTTCCGATAGAAGTCTCTATACAATTTTCATTCGGGTTTATCTGAGTTACTTCTCCGAGTCGAAAATAAAAGTCCCTGAATTTCCTGAAGTTTCTTCTGAAAGGAACGACGATTGAGCTCGTCTCCAGTGCTGACGTGGCGACTTGATACAACAACGGCTGAAAGCAGTGGTGATTGTACCGGTCAAACAATACGGTCTGCACTTTTGCTTTTCGCAATCCTTTAACGACCTCCAACCCTCCAAAGCCACCGCCGATGACGACTACTCTTGGTTTGCCCAGGTCAGCAATACGCGTACGCGTGGGTATTAATTTGGGCATGTAGGATTACTGGGAACAGAATAACTAGGCAAAGTTACGCCGGTTTGAACAACGCCAAAATGAAATGCGATTATTGTTAACCGCCGGTGTAACGCCTTATTCCACCGCTTGGCTGTTGAATAAAATAATTTGACGGCTCGCATCTTGTAACCACAAAAGGAAGAGTATTTTTGTCGCTAATAACCCCTAAATCAAGTTCTTATGTTTAGAAAGCTAGCATTTGCTCTCCCTGTTTCGATACTGATCGCAGGCTGCGGCACAAAAGAGCGTGAAATGCTTCAAGGCCAGGTTGACTCTCTCAAAGTGGAATTGGAAACCAGCCAGGCAATGGCGCAAACGTTGACTGAAGTTGGCACCATGATGGATTCTATTGACGCCAGCCGTCAGCTGTTACGCGTGAATATGAAGGAAGGTACTACATACACCGATTATACTTCTAGAATGAAGGATATCAACGGTTATGTAAAGGAAACCCGTAAGAAGATCGAGGACCTGGAAAAGTCCCTCAAGACGTCTAAATCAAATTCGGATGCATTTTCAAAAACGATCCGCAGGCTGAAAGCTGACCTCGAAGCGAAGACGGTCGAAATCGCCGGCCTTCAGGAGCAGGTCGAAAAGTACCGGAACGAGAACGCCAACCTTGTCACAACGGTGGGTATGCAGGAAGCAGAACTGGCCGACAAGTCTACGGAAATTGAAACCAAAACGCAGGAACTCGCCCTTATCGAGGCCCGCGTGCAAGAGTTGATGATACAGAGCAAGATGACGGAAGCTGACGCCTACTATGCGCGTGGCGAGGCCGTTGAAGAAGCGGCTGCGCGCACGAAGCTGGCTCCGCGCAAGAAAAAAGATACCCTTCGTGAAGCTGTAGAACTCTACAAGAAGGCCCTTTCACTTGGAAAAGCAGAAGCCCAGGACAAGATCACCGCATTAGAAAAGAAATTGTAATTTTTTGCACTAAACGATCGAAAACCTCTCTTTACCGGGAGGTTTTTTTTGTTTACATACGTCGAAGCAAAAATTTTGCTGCCTTAGGTATACGCCCATGCGATTATTTGCGATGACGTACTAGCCCGGCAGTTGCATGGATAGCCGGTAGCCGATGTACGTGAAATAGCCGACGACCAGCAGAATCGATTCCCATCTTCCCAACCTGCGGGGACTGATGGTGAACATGAATATAATGAGAGCAATCAGGGCAATGCCCAGCACTTCCATGTCTGCATTCAGGGCAGGATTGTACTCCATGGGATGAACAAGCGCGGTCACAGGAAGAGCGAAAAGCACATTAAAAAGATTGGATCCGATCACGTTTCCGATGGCCATGTCCGTGTTCTGCTTGCGTGCCGCTAGCACGACCGTTGTGAGTTCCGGCAAGGAGGTCCCCACAGCCAGAATGGTAAGGCCGGTCAGCCGCATGCCGAGCCCGAAATGGACAGCGATCACGACGGCGTAGTCCACTACCAGTATCGCTCCGCCCACCAGCAAGCCAAGTCCGAGTAAGATGCTTGCCGTCGCTGCCTGCGGCGACAGAGCCTTGTCGGTGGGTTCTGTAAAATCGTTGACGGACTGCAGTGAACGGTACATGTAGAGCAGCAACCCAGCGAATATGGTTAGCATGATCAATGCGTCGAGCCGCCCTAGCGAGTCGGGGCCAAAACCGGTAATTACCTGATCGTTAACGAGCACGTACAGGATTGTAACAGCAATGAGCGAAAGCGGGATTTCGAAGCGAACCGTGTTGCGTTGGATGATCAGGGGAAATACGATGGCAGCGATGCCCAGCACGAAAAGTACCGTAAAGATGTTGCTACCGATAATATTGGCGAACGCGAGCTCGTCGCGGCCCTGCATCGTACCATAGATGGTCACCACCAGCTCAGGCGTGGACGTACCAAAGCCTATAACAGCCAATCCGATGATAGCGGCCGAAATGTTGTATCTTCGTGCCAGTGAAGATGCGCCCTGTACGAGGAAAAATGCGCCTGCAATCAGCACCAGAAAACCGATGAATAGCAAGAGCAGCTCTAAATGCATGAGGGTGGAGACTACAATAAATATAGGCGGTTTTTTGACAATAAGATCGGTCAGCGTTTTCTTACTATTTTTGTTTTTGGCTCCGCCGCTATGACTTTGGATGTAATCCTGACTTTATTTCTCGTTGCGCTCAATGGCTTTTTTGTGGCGGCCGAATTTGCAATCGTCAAAGTTCGATCGTCCCAGATCGCCCTGGAGAAAGGAAACTTTTCCAAACGTGCCGCGCAGAACATCATCAATAACCTGGACGGATATCTGGCGGCAACCCAGCTGGGCATCACGCTCGCCAGCCTGGGACTGGGCTGGGTAGGTGAAGACGTGATGTCAAGAATCATCCTCAATGTAATGAGCATGTTGGGACTATCGATCAGCACTACGATGGCGCACAGTATCGCACTGCCGATAGCCTTTGCCATGCTCACCGTCCTCCACATAGTGTTTGGAGAGTTGGCCCCGAAGTCTCTCGCTATCCGATACCCGACCACTACGACGCTGACGATCTCAGTCGCCCTGCGCATTTTCTACTACACCTTCCGGCCCTTCATCTGGATGCTCAACGGACTGGCCAATCTCGTACTTAAGATATTCGGGGTGAAACCCGTGACGGAGCAGGAAATACATTCGGAGGATGAACTCAAACTCATTATCGCGGAAAGCGAAGAGGGAGGAGCCATCGAACCCAATGAAAGGGAACTGATTCAGAATGTATTCGACTTCGACGACCGAATCGTGCGACAGGTGATGGTGCCGCGCGTCAAGATCAGCGGTCTGCGGTCTACGCTTACCATGCAGGAAACTATGGAGGTGGTGCTACGCGAGGGCTATTCGCGGTTTCCGGTGTTCGAGAATTCTCTTGATGAGATCATCGGTATCGTGCATGCGAAAGATATCATCGCCGCCTATGTTCAGAAGGCAGACAAATCGTTGAAGGAGATCATGCGGCCGTCGCACTTTATTCCTGAATCAAAGCCCATCGATGTGTTGTTGCGCGAGTTTCAGCGACGCAAGACGCAGATGGCCATCGTGGTGAGTGAATTTGGTGGCACGATCGGCATTGTAACGCTCGAAGATATTCTGGAAGAATTGGTAGGCGAGATCCAGGATGAACACGATCACGAGCAGCAGATTGTCACGCTGCTGGACAAGCAGGATTATCAGATTGTAGCGCAGTCGCCGATCCATGACATCAACAAGTTTGTCGACGTTCCTTTTCCGGAATCGGAAGATTACGAGACGCTGTCCGGGCTGCTCACCTATCACAAGCCTTCGCTCAAAGAGGGTGACACGTTTACGCTATTCAACTATCGTTTCAAGATTCTACGCCTGAACAAGACGCTACCTGAACTGGTGGAGGCTACACTCGAGGAGGAAGTTGGGATAGACTAGTCCGCCGTAGCAAAAAAATAACCGTACGTTCCTTTCTAACTAATTCTGTACTCGATAGCTATTTTGCGATGGCGGCCGAGATCCTTAAAACCACTTCTTTCGCCTAAAGAAGGCCAGCATACCAAAGAATACCGTTGCCATAACTCCCCATACGGCGAAATATCCGTATTTCCATTTGAGTTCAGGCATGAAGTCAAAGTTCATTCCGTACACCCCCACGATAAAGGTAAGGGGCATGAATATCGTCGAGATCACCGTCAGCACTTTCATCACCTCGTTCATTTTGGTGTTCATAGCGTTGATGTGAATATCAAGCAGGCCTGCGGTGAGATCCTTGTAGGTATCCAGCGAATCTATCAGGTGAGCGACGTGATCATATACATCGGCATAGTAGCGAATACATTCGTCGGCGATGTATTCCGATTCGCCCTTAGCGATACGACCCACGGCTTCACGTAACGGATAGAGTGCTTTCCGAAGAAAAATGATCTCTTTCTTCAGTCGTTGGATCTGGTTAAAAGACCGATTCGATGGGTTCTCATATGCGTCTTCTTCTATGTCGTCGATTATGTCCCCAATCTTATCCAATACGGTGTAATAACTGTCTACGTTTATGTCGATCAGTCGATAGAGAAGGTAATCCGCATTTTTCTTTCGCACTTTACCCACGTCTTGCTGAATACGACCGCGGAACCCGTCAAAGAGGTCACCCTCCTTTTCCTGAAAACTGATCAGAAAATTAGGACCCAGCACGAAACTGATCTGCTCATAGTCTATTTGCATGCCATCGATACGGTGCAGCACCTTCATCGTGAAGAACAAATGACTTTCGTATTCCTCCGACTTCGGCCGCTGATCGGCCAGGACGTCTTCGATGAGCAGGGGATGAAGACAAAAGTGTTCCTGCACCTTGTCGATCACTTCCTGGTTGTTGAGGCCATCGATGTTTATCCAGTTAACCTTCTCAGCCTCCAGCTTCGACAACAACGTGATCACGTCCAGGTTGTCATACCGGGCAAAGGTAGTCCGATCGTACGTGATCAATTCCAGAATAGCGTTGGGATGCGGTTGGTGGGCCGCCGGCGGAATATTTGGTGTACTCATTCAGCTCTCAAACTACTGGAAAAAATGTAGCCATTGCGGCAAAGTTAGGGGAATCCATGTTATTATTGCGGCACATGCCTTTACGCCTGGAAGATATTAAAGCCCCCATTGCCCGCGAGATGGAGGATTTTGAACCCAAATTCCGGGCTTCCATGAAGACGCGGGTGCTGCTGCTCGATAAGATCATGGAGTACATCGTAAAACGCAAGGGCAAGCAAATGCGTCCGATGTTTGTATTTCTCAGCGCGGGCGTGAGTGGTAAGATCAACGAGTCCACTTTTCGAGGGGCATCGCTCATCGAATTGCTGCATACGGCCACCCTGGTTCATGACGACGTAGTTGATGAATCCAATTACCGCCGGGGATTCTTTTCCGTAAACGCCCTCTGGAAGAACAAAATTGCCGTGCTGGTAGGGGATTTCCTGCTTTCCCGGGGACTCATTCTCTCGGTCGAAAACCGCGATTTCGAATTGCTCAGCATCGGAACGGAGGCAGTAAAGGTGATGATTGAGGGCGAGCTTCTTCAGATGGGTAAGGCGCGTAAACTGGACATCACGGAAGAAGTGTATTACGAGATCATCCGCCAAAAGACGGCGTCACTCATTGCCGCTTGCTGTGGCATGGGGGCGAGTTCAGTCGGGGCAGACGGTGACGCGGTGGAGCGCATGAAGCGCTTTGGTGAATCGGCCGGCATGGCATTCCAGATAAAAGATGACCTTTTCGACTATGAAGACGGCGATATTGGCAAGCCGGTGGGAATCGACATCAAGGAAAAGAAAATGACCTTGCCCTTGATTTACGCGCTGTCCAGGTCGCCTTGGCTGGAGAAAAGGAAGATCATCAGCATCATCAAAAATGAAAGCGAGAAGCCGAAGAAGGTAAAGGAAGTCATTGCCTACGTGAAGGCGTCAGGGGGAATCGAATACGCGCACGAAGTGATGAAGCGCTTCCATCAGGATGCCTTGAGGATTCTGGATACATTCCCGGATTCGGAGTACAAGCAGTCCCTTATACAGCTCGTTCAATTCACGATCGAACGGAATAAATAGACAGGCTGCCGGTACAGGGTCTATGTCAAAAAAGTAAAGGGCCGCCCTGCGGCGACCCTTCTTCAACCTGATCTAAACCTATTATTTATGAATACAGCTGGCCTCCGTTTCGAAGGCTACTGAAGCACTACGCGCGTTCTTCCCGCTTCCAGCACCGCATAGTCTTTAAGACTCTTGAATGTTTGTTCATCCAGCGCTGCGGCCGCGGGACCCGAGTTATCGGGATTGAAATTGCCGTCATTGGCCCACCATTTTTTCGCGTATTCGCGGGCCGATTGTTTATCAACATCAAATAGATTAATACATGAATCCGAAATCATCCACGGCTTCTCAACACCGCTGTGCTTCTCAAATATCATGTTTCGCATGTGCGTGCCGCTGGATTGGTTCTTGAAATGGGATACCGTATACGACATCGTCTCAGGCTCCGTCATCACCATATCCCAGAACTTCTTCGATGCAACAATCTGTGCAGTCGTGAGCATAAACCCAAACCCTTCTTCGATCGGCTCCTTCGTGATCGGGCATTTCGCCTTGAGGGTCGTCTTTTTCTTTTTACCTAGAAGTTTGTCCAGAAAAGCCATACGAATTAGTATTTGGTATTTAGTCGTTAGTCATCAGTTGTCTATAGTACCTAAGTATTTGAGGTAGTCTTTGCGCCGGTCTAAAGGGACCTAAGACAACTTACGACTCAGGACTCACTACTCGGTAGATACTCTCTAACGCGTGAATAGTTGCATATAAGACAGATAAAAGCGGAAAAAAGTTACAAACACGTTTTTTAACGCAATCCGGGGCATTTTTCCGGTCATCCCATGTGCCAACTGTTCGATTATGAACTGTTAGTGTTCGCTAACAAGCAGCCAATAAATGAGTCAAAGCTTTCCTGTCTTATTCTTTTCTGCACTCTTGAAACGTTCGTACTGGATGAAGAACTCGCCTAATTTCTCAACGGGAACCTTCTTGGCAATGATTTTCTTCTTGTCGTCGATGATGTACAAAGAAGGCGTGACGATGGCATCGTAAAGATCCTGATAAGGTCCGACATAGGTGCGCGGACCGTTTACCGTGATCCAGGGCATCTTCATTTCTTTGATGTAGTCACGCATCTTTTGCATCGATGTATCAGCACTCACGGCATACACCTGCACATCGTATTTATGGGAATTGTAGAACTTCACCAGTTTTGGCGTTTCTTCCTTGCAATGTCCACAATCCGGATCAAAGATGTAAAGCAAGGTATACCGGTTCTTGATGTCATACATGGATTTCGCCTTGAAAGTCGCGTCCTGCATGATGAGGTTCGGCGCTTTCATGCCAACCAAGCTGTTGCGTAACCTATCGGCTCCTTCCTTCAGATTTTTCTTCAGCTTGTCATTTACCCAGAAATCCATCTGGCCCGACGCATAATATTTGTCGTACATGCGTACGTAAACCTCATCGAGCCCCATGATATCAGGCTGCTGGTACTTCAGTAACGTGATCCAGGTGGCATACTTATAAGTCTCCTGATTTGGCTTGGCACGACTGATATAACTCTCCATCCCACGCATGATGCTGTCGGGCTGCTGCACAAATAGCTTGTCGAGATATTCGTTGATCTTGTTTTTGTACAACGGTGTCGGCAGGCAAATGAGGCCTGGTTCTGCCAGATCAAAATTGTCGAAGAAATGCTGGCGATACCATTTCAATTGAAACGTCGAATCTATCGATCCGTCTTTCAGTTTTGGAGGGTCGGGAATGATAACGGTTTGATTGGCTTTGAGAATCTTGGACGTAAGGGTACCCGGATGTTTGGCGATTAAATCATTCTGATAAGCAATAACTTTTTCATTGATGGAAGTGTAGGCGATTCTGGCTTCCTTCTTTTGTTCCTTCGACAGCGTACTGTCCTGAAGTACCTTGATGAAAGGCTCGGCTTCCTTGTGGCGTTCGCCATTGAACAGCATGTTCTCAAAAAACAGCGCATTGTCCGGGTCGCCTGTGACCTTCATATACTTCACATAATCGGAAGATTTCGTCTCCATGGAGAATTGTTGCTTATCGGCAATGAGGAAATCAAACTGCCTGGCAGGCTTGCCACCTTGCATCAAAACGATAAAGTAGACTCCCCGATACAGCAACGGCTTCGGTCCCTTGAATTCGAACTCGCCACGACTGTTGGCGCGCGCGGTATCTTTGATGTAGGTGGTCTCACCATAAAAGTTACCCAGGTACACCGTGGTGTCATTCAGCCCTTCGATCTTGAATTTTAGATCATAGCCCGCCTGTGAGAAACTTATCAAAGGGAGCAGTGCACAAATTATCAGCAGAGGAAGCCGCATATATTTCGAATTTCAATGCAAATTTGCGGAATTAATCCGGTCGTTTCAATGATAATTAAAGCATCCAGGCGAGCGTTACTACCCAATTTCGGACAAGTTGGCAATCCCTGCCTGCTGCGTGACCGTTCAGCGCAACGACTAAACTCCGGCCATGTCCCTTCATATTAAGCACCTTACGAAGATATACGGACAGCAGAAGGCGCTGAACGACATCAGCTTTTCGCTGGGAGATGGCGAGATTGTCGGGTTTCTGGGTCCCAACGGCGCGGGCAAATCTTCCACGATGAAAATAGCCACGTGCTATCTGCCGCCTACGTCGGGTCAGGTACTGGTGGATGGACTCGATGTGGTAGAGCGGCCGTTAGCCGTAAAACAAATTACCGGGTATTTGCCGGAGCACAATCCTTTGTACCTCGATCTCTATGTCCATGAATACCTGGAATTTATTGGTGGCTTGTATGGGCTGAAAGGAAGTCAGTTGAAGAAACGGGTGGGGGAGATGATCGAGCGATGCGGGCTTACGCTGGAACAAAACAAGAAAGTTGAGGCGTTGTCCAAAGGCTATCGGCAGCGTGTGGGGCTTGCACAGGCACTGATACACGAGCCGCGCGTATTGATTCTCGATGAACCTACATCAGGCCTCGACCCGAACCAACTCATAGAGATACGAAAACTGATCAAGGATATAAGTCGGGAGAAAACGGTCATTTTTTCCACCCACATCATGCAGGAAGTACAGGCGTTGTGTAGCCGTGTCGTGGTGATCAATCGCGGAACGATTGTAGCGGACGATTCGCTTGATAAACTATTGAAAAGCACCACCGGCGGCACAACGGTTATCGTCGAATTCGAAGGCCTGGTTCACGAAGAGCGGTTGCGTGCCATAGCGGGCGTATTGTCTGTCATCAGTGAAGGCAGTGGTAAGTTCAGGGTAACCGCCGCCGAGGGGATAGACCTCCGGCCGGAACTCTTTCGATTTGCCGCCGACCAAAAACTTTCCCTGATCGGTCTCCGGCAGGAAGAGAATTCGCTCGAAAACATTTTTAGCAGCCTGACGGCGGCCAACAACGGTGCCGATGTAATTAATTAAGTTCTATTTTTGAGGTCTTTGACCAATGCTTCAGATTTTCTCCAAAGAATTTTCAAGTTTTCTCAATTCGCTTATCGCGTATGTGGTCATTGGCGTGTTTTTGCTTGCCATCGGATTGCTGATGTGGGTCTTTCCCGATTCTTCCGTACTGGACTATGGCTACGCCGATATGAGCACGCTGTTCTCGCTCGGTCCCTTTGTGCTCATCTTTCTCATACCCGCCATCACCATGCGAAGCTTCTCTGAAGAGAAGAAGGGTGGGACTATGGAACTGCTGTTCACCAAACCGCTTACCGATTGGGACATCATCCTGGGAAAGTTTCTGGCAAGCTTCGCGCTCGTGCTGCTGGCATTGCTGCCAACGCTCGTTTACTACTATTCCCTGCACGCATTGGGCGACCCCCGAGGCAATATTGATACACCGGGAATCATTGGATCGTATATCGGACTGGCTATGCTCGCGGCGGCTTTTTCGGCTATCGGCGTGATGGCATCGAGTATGTCGGCCAACCAAATCGTCGCTTTCATCCTGGCCGCGTTCCTTTGCTATCTCACGTTTTCTGGATTCGATGCCGTTTCAGGTCTCGCCATTTGGGGGCCGCGCGCCCTGGTTATTAAACAACTGGGCATACTGTTTCACTATGAATCCATGAGCCGCGGCCTGATCGATTCGCGCGACATAGTGTATTTTGCCAGCGCGATATTTCTCGCCCTGTCGATAACTAAACTCATCCTGAGCGGCAGACAATGGTGAACTGGCAAAGCAAAAAGTTGGGCGATGTCTTGCTATTCCTGAACGGGCTGGTGGCGGTTGTACTGCTGAATATGTTATTGTCTTCGTTCTTTTTCCGACTGGATCTTACAGAGGAGAAACGTTATAGCATCAAACCGCAGACACGCGAGTTGCTGCGAGACCTCACGGACGATGTGTACATCGAGGTTTTTCTGGAAGGAGACCTCAATGCCGAGTTCAGGCGATTTCAGAAAGCCATTCAGGAAACGCTTGAAGAGTTTGCCGTTTATTCCAATGGCAGAGTGAAATACTCATTTACCGACCCGGCGGCTGCAACAGGACAGAAAGCGCAGGCCGAATTCATGAATGACCTTGCCGCGCGAGGCATACAGCCCACGAACGTTATCAGCAACAGTCAGGGTCAACGTGTCGAGAAGATTGTCTTCCCTGGTCTTACTGTTTCCTATGATGGCATGGAGTCTGGCGTCATGTTGTTGAAAGGAAATAAGGCCGGTAGTCCTGCCGAGGAAATCAACCAATCCATCGAAGGCATCGAGTTCGAAGTGGCGCGTGCCATCAGCAAGCTGGCCAAGGACGATAGAAAGCAGGTAGCCTTTGTCAGAGGTCATGGCGAGCTCGACTCCCTCAATACAGTGAGCATATTTCAGGACATTCGGGAAGAGTTCGATGTAGTGAACACCGCGCTGGCCAATCCGTCTTTGAACAATTTTGATGCCCTTGTTCTCGCGAAACCGACGAAGCGATTTTCACCTCAGGACAAATTTTTCATTGATCAATACATCATGCTCGGCAAGCCTGTGCTGTTCCTGATTGACAAGCTGGACGCCAGCATGGACAGCGCCTCGCGCGATGACTACTTTGCATTGCCCTATAATACGGACCTCGACGAGATGCTGTTCAAATACGGCGTACGCGTGAACCTGGATCTTGTACAGGACCGTATGGCCGGCTTCTATCCGATCGTCACCGGCCAACGGGGAGGTAAGCCGCAGATGAATCTCCTCGACTGGCCGTTCTTCCCCCTTATCAACCACTACCCGGAGCATCCGATTACCAGAAATCTCGATGCCGTACTTACCCGATTTGTGAGCAGTGTCGACACCGTTAAGGCTACCGGGATCAAAAAAACACCGCTTCTGTTGACGTCTAAACTGTCGCGCACATTGGGCGTGCCGGTCAAAGTGAGCGTAAACGATCTGCGAGCACCGGTTCCCGACGAACAGTTCACAAATCCTTTCGTTCCCGTCGGATACCTACTCGAGGGATCGTTCACGTCTTTGTTCAAGAATCGATTTTTACCGGACGGGATCTCCAAAGAAGGTTTTAAGCCGGATGGCGCGCAGGCCCGGCTGGTGGTGATAGGTGACGGGGACCTCGTGCGAAATGATTTTAATACGCGTGCCAATCAGCCACAACCGCTGGGCTTCGATGTAGCTACTAACTATACGTTCGCCAACCGCGAGTTGATTCTCAACATCCTGGGATACCTGACTTCCGAAGAAGGCCTTATCCAGGTGAGAAATAAACAGGTAAAGATCCGGCCACTGGACAAAACACTGATCCAGGATACGTTCAAATGGCAGCTCATTAACCTGGTGCTTCCCCTGGTGATGCTGATTGCGTTTGGTGTGGTAAGAATGTACTGGCGGAAGAGAAAATACGCGCGTTTCTGAATATGCAGGCAAGAAGGAACAAGATTCTGACGTTATCGCTCGTGGTCCTGGTGGCCACGACGGCAGCGCTTTGGTTGTTTCGCAACGGGAACACAACGGTGGAGCGTGACAAGGCACTGTTCAATAATTTTGACGTGCAAAGCATCGACCAGGTGACCTTGCAATCGGCCCGTGACTCGGTGACGTTAAAATTTGATGGTTCACGCTGGAAGGTGAACGAACGGTATGCTGCAGACCCCGCGATGATCGAAGTGATGTTTGCCACGATCTTGCAGGCGGAACCGAAACGACCCGTACCGTCGGTTCGGCAAGACTCAATCGCTGCTTTGCTTCGCGATGCAGGCACGCAGGTGATGCTTTTCGCTAGTGGCACCCCACTGATGACATTTTCTGCCGGAGGAAATGCTGCGAAGACCCAGGCGTACTATCTCCGCAACGACCAAAAGATTCCTTATGTCATGGTAATTCCCGGATATCGGGTTTATGTTTCCGGAATATTTGAACTGACCGAGTCCGGTTGGCGGGACAAGCGCATCTTCGCATTTAACTGGCGGCTGAACTTTCAGGAGCTGGAAGCAACCTTTTCAAGCAGCAAGGCGGATAATTTTCGCGTAATATTAAAAGATCAAATGCTGACTGTGCAGGGCTTAAACGCAGTTGACAGCACACGCCTCAATCAATACCTGAACGACGTCTCACAGCTCGCTGCTGACGAATATGTTGCCGCCAACGGAACGCTGGACAGCCTCTCAAAGACCCAACCCGTGATGTCGGTTTCGGTACGCGACGTGGGGAGAAGTTATTCGCTTCAGCTCTTCCGATACCCCGACAGCCAGGGTCGGGTGGCCGGCCTGCTGAACGGCAAAGAGTGGGCGATGTTCTCGCGCCAGGCCGTAGGCAGCATTTCCCGGCCACGACGATTTTTTGAGGTAAAGCCTTGAAAATCTGATAGTTTTTTTGACAGGTTTGCCGAATTTTAAAATTCGGTTTTCTTTATAACTTTACCCCCTCTAAAAAATAACCACTAATGAAGTTCATTGTCAATTCGGCATATCTGCTGAAGCAACTTTCCAATATCAATGGTGTGATCACGACCAACCCGGTAGTCCCGATTCTTGAGAATTTCTTGTTTGAACTCGAAAAGGGAAGTTTGACAGTAACGGCTTCAGACTTGCAAACCTCGATGATCACCGAGCTTCAAGTGGAATCCAAGGAGAAGGGCAGCATTGCGGTTCCTGCGCGCATTCTGCTCGATACTTTGAAAAACCTGCCCGAGCAGCCGGTTACCTTCTCGATCGATGAATCTACCTACAGCGTGGAGATCATCTCAGACAATGGTCGCTACAAGTTGTCGGGTGAGAACGCGACAGACTTTCCGAAAGTGCCTACGGTTTCTAATGACTTCAGTGCGTTCATCTCGACTGAGGTGCTGTCACGCGCGGTCAACAACACCATATTTGCAACGAGCAATGATGAGCTACGCCCGGCCATGACCGGTGTTTATGTCAGCCTTGGCGAGAATAACACAACTTTTGTTGCGACCGACGGTCACCGTCTGGTACGATACCGACGCACCGACGTTAAGTCCGATAACGGCGCTTCCATCATAATTCCCCGCAAGGCACTGAATCTGCTCAAGGCAACTTTGCCCTCAGAGAACACCGAAGTGACGGTAAATTTTAACTTGTCGAATGCCTATTTCAAGTTCAATCACATTCGCATGATCTGCCGCCTGATCGATGAGCGTTTTCCGGATTATGAGAATGTCATTCCCAGCTCGAACAATATCAAAATGGCCATCGAGCGAACTGATCTGCTTGGCGCCCTGAAACGGATTTCGATCTATGCGAATAAGACCACGCATCAGGTTCGCCTGAAGATCACCGGTAGTGAACTCCAGATATCGGCTGAAGATCTTGATTTTTCAAACGAGGCCAATGAGCGGCTTTCCTGCGAACACGACGGCGAAGACATTGAGATTGGATTCAATGCGAAGTTCCTCATCGAAATGCTCACGAACATGGACTCTCCGAAGATCCGGCTAACGATGTCAGCGCCAAATAAAGCCGGCGTGATACATCCGGCGGAAAAAGACGCCAACGAAGACATCCTGATGCTGGTGATGCCCGTTATGTTGAATCAATACGTTTAACCCCGGCAGTTCGTTTTCAAAGCCACTCTTCACCGCAGGAGGGTGGTCACGGTGCGCAAAAACGTTGCATTCTAATATGAGATTCGCGCTAGCATTTTTCATCACTAGCCTGGCGCTCGCCGCACACGGGCAGGATGTCCGTCTGGAACCGGGTCCTTTTATGGAATTGGTCGCTTCATCAAAGAGTGCCTCCGTAAACGAAGGATCAATCACTCACGAACCGTCTGGCATCCATTCCACGCAACGCGAGATGTATAAAATTCCTCAGGAACCAGGCATTCGCATGATGAAGGTCGGCAAGGTGCTGACTGGCGTGGGGGCGGGAATTGTGATTGCCGGGATACTGGTGTATAACAATCGCGACCCGGACTATTACACACAGTCTACTTATGGCGGCGTTACCTATGGCGATGATCCGCACGAAGTGGGCGGTCAGATGCTGGTGGGCATCGGCGTCGGAATGATCGTTCCGGGGGTAATGGTTTGGATTCATGGTGCCAGTAAGTTCCACAAGCACCAGGAGAAGATGGAAAAGAATGCGCAGGGACTCTATGTTCCCGCTGGAAAGTTGGGCCTGGGCTATCGCTTCTAGTGCGTCATTGCTAAAATACCGTGACTTAACCTGCCTGAAACGACCGAACCGTTTATCGCATGTAGATTCATTTATTAAGTACGGTTATTTTTGTTACCGCGTACGAGCCCAATATTCTCCATTTATACAGGGATGGTTCCCCGCTTACCTAGCTCAATCACTTCCATATTTATGACAGCCCCGCGCTGAATCTCGAACCGGACCAGGGTCTTGACGCGATGAAAGCCATGGTTTCCGGCAGCACCCGGATTGATAAAAAGCATATTTCCCTGTGCCGGGTCGCGTTTAATTAACAACAGATGGGAATGTCCGCAGATGAGGATATCCGGACGGCGAAACTGCAGCAGTTTTTTTACTCGCGGGTTGTAGGATGGCGGCTTGCCGGCGATGTGCGTTATCAGGATGTTCATGCCCTCACAATCAAATCGATTGTCTTCCGAAAATTGAATGCACAGGTCCTTGTTGTCGATGTTTCCATGGACAGCACGTAATGGCTTGAAGGCCAGCAAGGCATTGGTCACAGCACGATCGCCGATGTCGCCCGCATGCCAAATCTCGTCGCATGCTGTGAAGTACTCGAAAACCTTTGGGTCAAGTTCGCCATGAGTATCAGAAAGCAATCCTATTTTCATTCGTCATTTTTCGGACCAGATCCAAGGTGTGTTCAGGGCACACCAATGGTAGAATGCGATTGTGCCTCTAAAGCACGGTCATTCTCAGTAAAATTACCCACGAGTGTCGAAAGAAAAACTATTTTGCCAAATGCTTACGTCCATCCTTCGGCGGTACGATATAGTTGAATTTGAGGCCCAGCCATTGGTGAGTGGATTGATCAATAGAACCTGGAAGGTAGCGGCATCGTCGGGCGACTACATTTTGCAGCGGGTCAATAACCAGGTGTTCAGAGACCCCTGGAAACTTGCCGAAAATCTGCATCGCCTCGATCATTTTCTAAAGGATCGTCATCCCGACTACTTGTTCGTTGCGCCGATACCCGATTGCGAAGGGAAGGACATGGTGGTGATCGATGGGGATGGGTATTTTCGGTTGTTGCCATACGTACAGGGTTCGCATACCATATCCGTTGTGGCATCCCCACAGCAGGCCTACGAGGCGGCCGCTCAGTTCGGAAGATTTACGAAATTGTTGTCCTCGTTTGAGGCCGGCGACTTGCACCTCACGATTCCCGATTTTCATAATCTTACGCTTCGTTATGAGCAATTTGAGCACGCCTTGGCCACCGGCAATGCGCTGCGGATTTCCGACAGCCGGGAACTTATCGACGAACTGCGAAAACGCCAGGGCATTGTCCAGAAGTTTTCTCAAATCAGACAAACGACTGCGGCCAGGGTACGCGTAATGCACCATGACACGAAGATCAGCAACGTGCTGTTCGACCACGATAACAAGGGAATGTGCGTAATTGATCTTGACACTGTCATGCCTGGATATTTTATCAGCGATGTGGGCGATATGATGCGCACGTATCTTTCGCCAGCAAGCGAGGAAGTGACGGAGATGAATCAGATAGAGATAAGAGAGGACTTCTTCCGGGCCATTGTGCAGGGATACTTGTCGGCCATGCAGAATGAATTAACGCCCTATGAAAAGGAACTCTTCTGCTACTCGGGCTTTTTTCTGATCTATATGCAGGCACTCCGCTTCCTGACGGATCATTTAAACAACGACTTATACTATGGTGCGGCCTATGAGGGCCACAACTACTTCCGCGCGCTCAATCAGCTTACGCTGTTAAAACGGTTTGAAGAAAAGTTGCCGTTGCTAGAGGCTATTGTCAGGGAGGAAATCATGCGGAAGAGAGGATAGGACGTGTATCATAAGACAGGTGTATACGCTGTCGCACTGGGCGATGTGACTATAGGACGACGCATCCACGGACAAGTCGCAATGCTCCTGTGGCGCAGGATTAACTATGCTACAAGGCACCCAAACTTCTTATAACTTTATTAGCAACCTTCTTATAACTGTATTAAAACAGCGACACCAAGCATTAGCGTATGCATGGTTGTTCAGCAACTCCGCGGGCTATGCGTGTCGATGGATTTCCTTCGGCGACCCTACGCATCAACCGATAACCATTTCGACCAACGGCCAGATAACAATCAGATCCTGAAGAAGATCTTCTTCTTGTACAGGAAGTTGCACAGGCTCCATTCCAGTGCAAAGATGACAAGCGACGTGATGATAGCGATCACAGCGTGGGGCAAATGAATGATCTCCAATAGCCCTGTCGTTATGGCACCGATGTACCCATTGAACCATCGGCTCGCTATGATTTCTATGAAAAGATAAATGAACAACGAGTTCATACCCACCACGACGAAAAAGTGCAGGTATTTACGGTGATTCATGATGTCGATCCACCAATACACGAGGCAAAGCGCAAGAATGCACCAACCACCCGATGCCAAAGTGAAAGAACTCGTGGCAATACGCTTGATGATCGGTGTAATGGTTACATCAAGTGCGTAGCCCAGGGCCAGTGCTATTGCCCCCGAGATCAACATCCATTTGATCTTGTCGCGGGCCGCCTGATCAGACAGAAGCAGTTTGCCTATCACGGCGCCCCAAATCGTGTGTGCTGCTGTCGGAATACAGTTGATGGCCACCCATCCACCATCGTTGATTTTATTCATCAGCAGGAGATCCATATAATTGCCGAAGTTGTGCTGATCCGTAAATGGTTGTTCGAAGCCAGGGACGTTCGTGAAGCGATACAAGATTTCTGTTAGCACTAACAAGGCAAAGCTGAAACCGATCTGCGCGGAGATCGACCACCTGAAAATCAGAAAGGCAACCAAGGTGGTGAACGAAAGCTGTGTCAGTACGTCCCAGAGCTCAAACGACAAGCCATCCCGACGCACGGCATAGTCAAGGACTCCCCAAAAGAACAGCCATCCCGAGCGTTTCAGTGTCTTCAGAAACGATTCGTTCCACGACATGCCTGAAGCCTGCTGACGGGTGAGCGAGTATGCCAGCGCTATCCCGGCCATGAACATGAAGGCCGGCTGCACGAGGTCCCAAAACCGAAGGCCATGCCAGGGGTGATGGAAGAACTGCGTGAGCACCGTGCCCCATACCGTTCCCTCTGAAACTTCAAATAAATTCTCAAAAAGATGCGTGCTCTCAAGCACTAGCAGGACCATAATCAGCCCGCGCGTGAAGTCGAGTGATAAGAGGCGGGGATACTGAACTGGTGCTTGACTAAGAGCAGAGGAAGGAACAGTCGTGTTCATAGACGGGGTCGGGCTTATGTTTTAAATATAAGCATTCAGAATTACCACGTGATAAGCATCGCGTGTAATTCCTGCTTTCCGGCATTCGCATTCCGGGGCGTTTCAAGAACCTCGTAACAGAAAATAGCGACTCCATCAGAAAACGGTGGCAATAGCGGCCAGACTTCTTTATTTTAAGGCATATACACCAAACCATGCTTCACTACAGAATAGCCTATGCCTTCGCATCCGTGTGCCTGCTTGCTGCTTGCACGCCCTATTACACCATGGAGGACTACGCGCAAGTCCCTAAGATAGACACACATGTTCACCTGAATAGCGTTTCAAATGCCATGGGGAAACTGGCAGAGGAAGACAATTTCGATCTGGTTACCGTGAACGTTGATGGACCACGGCTTTCCCTGCCTCAACAGTTGGAGTATGCGCTTCATCAAACCACCGCGTTTCCGAAGGATATCTTTTTTTTGGCGTCGTTCTCAATTCCCGACGCTCAGCCCGCGGGTTGGCAGGATGTTGTGATCCGGCAACTTGATTCAGCCTTCAACAAAGGAGCATTGGGGATCAAGGTGTGGAAGAACATCGGGATGGTGTACCGTGATACGGCAGAACGGTTCATCATGATAGACGACCCAATGTTTGATCCGATCATCAAGTTCGTGATCGATCGGGACAAGATGGTGCTTGGACATCTGGGCGAACCTAAAAATTGCTGGTTGCCACTGGATCAGATGACGGTGAACAATGACCGCCGGTATTTTGATGAACATCCGCAGTATCACATGTTTCGGCATCCCGAGTTTCCGTCCTATGAAGATCAGATTGGAGCGCGTGACCGGTTCCTGGAGAAGCACCCAGACCTGCGTTTTGTTGGTGCTCACCTGGCAAGTCTCGAATGGAGTGTTGACGAACTCGCTCGCAGACTGGAAAAATTTCCCAAAATGGCAGTGGATATGGCGGCGCGCATCGGCCATCTGCAGGTCCAGTCACAGCACGACCGTGAGAAAGTGAGAAATTTTGTCATCAAGTATGCCGACCGGCTGATTTACGCCACTGATGGTGGACTCGATTCCGACACCGATCCCGACAAAAGCCGACAAGGACAGCATGACGCATGGCTACGTGACTGGCGATACTTTGCCACATCCGATACCATGACGACACCCGAGGTGAACGGCGACTTCAAAGGACTGCAATTGCCTAAAGAGGTAATCGACAAAATCTACTATGAGAATGCCGTGAAGTGGTTCGGCATACATGAAAACTGAGTGTTGAGAATTGAAAATTGACGACGGGCCCTGTTGCACCCAGGTAAAGAGTGCCCTGTTGAGGGTGCATAATTATCAACTCTCCAGGCTCAATTCTCAATTATTACCAAATTTCTTTATATTGCCTTACTGTTTGACACGAGGATCCTTGGATCACTATTTTTTGATATACTTTGCTCGTGTCTGTGGTCGTTTGCTGATAGGTCGATGTTCCGCTCACCCAGGTGAACCCGGGACATAAGTTCGACGTAACGATGCGGCATCGTGTCGTAATTACTTCTCCTGTTTTGAAGTGGTCACGACGCTCATTGATCGCCGTGCGCGGACTTTGATCGAGAATTAGTTTGTTTGGTCGTTTCAACTTTGACTCGAAAAACAAATTTGACGGACTTTTGAACCTTAAAGACTCAAATAACTACTTGCCTATGAAAAGGTCATTTTTTGTTCTCCTGCTTTTAGTGTCGTACACGGCAAGTTTTTCCCAAAAGCCGACTGACGCTGTGACTGAACCACACACGCTGGGCGAACGCTACATTATCATGAAATCGAAGTCACAGTCGTACGGTGCCTATAAGGTTATCAAAGAGTCGACGCTGGATGGCGTTTGGAAGATTAGTCAGGATAGCCTTGATGCCAAGAAAAAGGCGTTGGCTTCGGCAAAGGGAGGTATTAAGGACCTTCAGAATCAGCTTAATCAAAAGATCGCAGCCGTAGCAGAAAAGGATAAATCAATGGCTGCCATCCAATATGACAGCACGCACATTGAAGTGATCGGCATCCCCATGCTGAAGGCCACGTTCATCACCGTGATGGTAGTGACCATTGCCGGACTGTTGCTCCTGCTCGTGTTGGTGATCGGCCGCATGAAACTCCAGGCGAATGCACTAAGCGAACGCAACCTTGCCGTGACGGCGCTGACTTCTGAGTTCGAAGATTATAAACACCGTGCCATGGACAAACAGACCAAACTGTCGCGGGAACTTCAGGACGAGCGTAACAAGCTGCAGGCGATGATTCGCAATTCGTAATTGGCTGTCACTGGTACACGCGCACGTAGTCTACTTCCATACGCTGTGGCCAGATACTTTCATCAACGCCCTGCATACCGCCCCAATTTCCGCCTACAGCTATGTTCATTATCAGGTGAAAGCGCTGATCAAACGGCCAGCCTTTGAAGTCCTCGGCAGGTGATTTCGCAACGCGGTAGTAGCGGTTGTCATCGATGAAGAAAGTCATTTGATCTTTGGTCCACTCGATGCCATACACGTGAAAACCGTTTGATACGTCGGGCACCGTTACTTTTCCCTCTTTCTGTGTTCCTTTTATGTGGTTATAGGATTCCGTGTGAATCGTACCATGTACCACGCCGGGATCAAAGCCGACGTGCTCCATGATGTCGATTTCCCCGCTGGCCGGCCAGCCTCCATATTTCCAATCGGTCGACAGCATCCAGATGGCGGGCCATGTGCCTTTGCCCTGTGGAAGTTTGGCGCGCACCTCCACACGTCCATAAAGCCAGTCACCTTTTCCCTTAGATACCATACGGGTGGACGTGTATGATTTACCGCCTTGCGCTTCTTTTCGCGCTTCAATGATCAGGTTGCCGTTCTCGACCCGAACATTTTTTGAGTCGTCGGTGTAGTATTCTAATTCATTGTTTCCCCAACCACATACATTGGGACATCCGTCGCCCAGGTCGTAATTCCATTTTGCAGCATCCGGTGCACCCGGTTTGTCAAACTCGTCCGACCAAACCAGATTCTTGAATTCCACCACGGGTTCTGGGTCGTTGTCGCGGCAGGCCAGTAACGGGATGATCACCAGGAGGGCGAATGAATGTTTGAGATTGTTCATGCGTGGAAGAATTGTCTTTAGTTTCAGGGAATACTAACTATTCGTTGCCGTCGTGCCAGACTCGTCGCTCATCAGATACGATACCCCACGGCTCATTAAATACTTTCCGCGTTGATCATAGATCGCCGTAGCATTGAGCAGAATCTTCAAGCGCGTGCCGTCTCGTCTGATAAATGTATGCCGAAGGTTGCGCACGTACCCTTGCCTCAGGAAGCTGGCGAAATTCTCACGGTAGTCAGCATGCTCTTCGGCAGCCAGGATATTGGTGATGTGCATTTTTCCCACCACTTCGTCGCGCGTGTAGCCCAGCCAATTGAGTTCGGTTTGATTCATGCGTACGATCAATCCTGACGAATCCAGAGAGTGGTAGCCCGTGGGTGCGTTCTCATACAGGTCGCGCATTTCCCGAAGGGTGTCTTCGGCGTGCTTGTTCGTGCTGTGAAGGGTTTCGTAAAATGATTGTAACTCTTCAAAGTTATCCTGCAGGTCGCGATTCAGCTTCTCGGCAAGATTCGATTTCCGCTCCAGTTCGATGGTGCGTTCCTGTACATTGTCTTCCAGGTTTTTGTTGGCTTCGTGCAGGGAAGACAGCAGTTCCTGGTTTCTCTTTTCTTTGTCCAACAGCGTCTTCAACGCAAGACCGGAGATGATGCAGATCATGACAAACGACGAATAATGAAAGATATCGTTGATCGTTGTGATGCGTTTCAGGCTTGCCGCCCGTGCTTTCAGCAACGCGTCTTCTTCGTTAACCAAACCTTGCAGCTCAGCTTTCAGGCTTTTCAATTCATTCCGGGTTGTGTCGTCGCGCAAGTGAAACCCTTGTGTGGTGATGGACGCCGAACTTTCGGCAATCAATAAATCAGTGAGCCTGGTAAACCGATCAATGTGTGGTTTGATGTGCGTTTTAAGGAGTGTCGCTTCCGATGCGTTGTCGGATACCAGCTGCAGCAACGTATCGTAAGTATGTCGTACGATGGCTACTTCGTTTCTGTAGGTAAGCAGATCTGACGAATCACGCTTCAACAAATACGCGCGCTCGCAGTTTTCGGCGTCTGTTAACAGGTATTCCAGTTCAGTCGATCGCCTGATAATTTCATACGCGCGGTAGATGAGCCCCATGTACTGCTTCTTCTCCGAAACATTGATGTACTTCGCCACGGCGCTGACCAACGCCAACAGGATGGAGGCAACGAGCAGGTTAGCAACACGGTTCGTCTTCATGGGTTGGTTAAACTAGCTTTTTTTGAGGCAACAATCAATTGCAAAGGTTTCCAATGCCGCCGGAATGGAACAAATGAAAGTTTAACTTTATCGTGTAACCTTTGCCGGATACGAAGGTTTACCAACTTGAAAAACACAGGGGACCGATTGGAATCATTGTCAGACAACGCCTTGATGCTCAAGGTAAAAGACGGCGATATCGACAGGCTTGGCCTGCTCTTCGAGCGCTATAAGAGGCCCTTGTATGGGTTCTTTTATAATATGAGCAAAGATGGCGAACTGGCAGAGGACCTGGTGCAGAACGTATTCTTGCGCATTCTCAAGTACCGGTATCTGTTCAGGGGCGACGGTGATTTCAAGACGTGGATGTTTCACATTGCCCGCAATGTGAACCACGATAACTTCCGAAAGGACAAGATCAGGCACAAAGACCCGATCGAAGACTGGGAGGATCACCTCAGGGACGATAATGATCGGGCGGCGAACATCGAAAAGGATGAGGAACTGCAACTACTTTCCATGGCCATGGACAGGCTGCCTGACGAAAAGCGCGAACTCCTGTTGCTAAGCAAATATCAGGACAAAAAATACAAAGAGATAGGCGAGATCCTGGGTTGTACCGAAGGCGCCGTGAAAGTAAAAGTCTTTCGGGCGCTGCAGGATCTCAAGGCCGTATATAAACAATTGGAAAAGCACATGTGATTATGGAAGTAGAGAGAATTCAGGAACTCATTGCAAAGTATAACGCGATGACTGCCGATCCGGCGGAACTTCGCGAGATAGAGCACATGATCGAGAATGGGATCCTCGATATCAGCGATCTCGTTGAACTGCGTGCTATGGAGGAGGGTGTTGAACACCTGGAAACACCGATGCCGTCGTTGGCGCTTGATCACAAGTTTCATGCGATGCTTCAGGCCGAGAAAAAGACGCCGAGATCCTCATCGTTCTCATGGAAGGTGCTGTTCACGTGGGAAGGCCTTGCGCCGAAACTCGCGCTTGCATCGGTGACACTCATAGCAGGTTTGATAGGAGGGATGTACCTCCAAAACCCTGGTCATAAGGATTTGCAAATTCAGCAACTCGGCGATGAGGTGAGAGAATTGAAAGAGCTCACCATGTTGTCGATGCTTGAGAAGGAATCGGCTACTGAGCGTCTGAAGGCTGTAAGCCTAACACAAGACATGGATCAGGCTAGCAGAGCCGTAACCAATGCGCTGCTACAAACGCTAAACAACGACGAGAACCTCAATGTGCGCCTGGCCGCCCTGGATGCGCTTCGTCCGTATAGTCAGCAAAGTGAAGTCCGCGAGGCGCTCATACGCTCCATTTCGAAGCAGGACTCACCGCTGGTGCAGGTGGCGTTGGCCGAACTGATGGCCGCACTGCAGGCGAAGTCGTCGGTGAAGGAGCTGCAGAAGATCATGCGCGATAAGACTATGCCTAGCGAAGTGAAGAAGAAAATTCAGGAAAGCATAGAAGTCTTGTCATGAGATACAGGCCTCAACTGGGTAAGAACATTTAAATCAACATAACAGTATGAAACTTATTGGGATGATCATGGGCGTCATGGTCGCAACGGCTCCGCTATTTGCACAAACGCACGCAGAAAAGATCAGCAAGACCTTGTCCTTCGGGAAGCTGTCTGAAGCCAACACCGTCATTATTGCTAACATTAATGGCAGCGTGCGGGTGGAAGGTTATGAGGGTTCGGAAGTGAGAATTGAAGTCGATAAGACAATCACTGCCAAAACTACGGAGCGTCTTGAAAAAGGGAAACAGCAAATACAACTAGGCACGCTTGACCTGGTGGATACAGTGGTCTTATTCGTAGACGGCACTGGCGCAAACTTCGGTCCGCGAAAAAACCGGACAAATAACTGGCGGGGTAGAGAGAACTATGGTTATGACTGGTGCTGCAATAATTGCAACAACGGTTGTGAATGCCGTCTTGACTTCGACTACAGGATGGATTTCGTAGTTAAGGTTCCTTACAATGTTAATGTAGTTGCCAGCACGGTAAACAACGGCAACATCTCCGTGAGCAAGGCCAGGGGAATCGTAAATGCTGACAATATAAATGGGAGCATCAAGCTGACCGACCTGATGCGAGAGGCAAGCGCCAGCACGATAAACGGTGACGTAGACATTGAATACACGACAAATCCAAAAAAGGACTGCCGCTTCTACAGCCTCAACGGCGACATCAATGCGTGGTTCCAGCGGGGCCTCGCCGCCAGCATGAGCTTTGAAAGTTTTAATGGAGACTTCTACACAAATATCAACAACCTTGAGAATCTCCCTATGGAGGTTGAAAAGGAGACCGATTCTAAAGGAGTTAAATATAAAGTCAATGGCAACCGCTACCGCATCGGCAATGGCGGCGCAGCGATGCTCGACTTTGAAACTTTCAACGGTAACGTCTATCTGAAAGAGAGAACGAATTGAAGAAGAACAAAGTATAAACGAATTGCCTCAACCAAGAACGACAGATTGAGCACAGAAAATCGGAAAGCATCGCTACGCTCACCCGGGAAGCGCGGCAGATGACAGACCGTCGAAGAGTACAGATCAGTGAAACACACCAGCAGTAACAATTTTAATTCAGCCTTGTCGAATACAGATGGGGTTAAGGAAAACGAATCAATATGAAAAAGCAGACATTAATTACGACAATCCTTCTTATCATCACAGCCCTTACCGTGACAACAGTCGATATGCGGGCCCAGAATTCTAACGAATTCACCGTGCCCCTGAGCGATCCTGCCAAGCGCGGCAAGCTGAAGGCGCACATCAACTATGGTTCCATCACCGTCAAGGGAACGGCGCGCAAGGATATTCTCGTACGCTACAAGATGGCCGACGATGAGGAGGAAACAAAATCGAACACTAAGAACGGACTGAAGCGCATTGGTGGAGGTGGCATGGACCTCGAAGTAGCCGAAAGCGACAACAATGTGAAGATCTCTTCTAATTCATGGAACCACAAACTTCAGCTGGAGGTGGAAGTACCTTCAGGCGTTGACCTGGATGTCAAAACCTACAACGATGGTGACCTCATTGTGTCAAGCATTCAGGGTGAAACGGTGCTCACCAATTATAACGGTGAAATAACGGCCCTCAATATCAGTGGTTCAGTGATGGCCACTACCTACAACGGCGATATTAAAGTGTCGTTCGATAAAGTTACGGCGGGCACACCGATGTCGTATTCAACCTACAACGGTGACATCGACATTGCACTCCCTGCCGCACACAAGACGTCGGTGAAGATGAAAACAGAACAGGGCGACATCTATTCCGACTTCGAAGTGAGCTTCAAGAATTCAGGCCCGGTTCAACAAAAGGAAACAAAAGCAGGCGTCTACAAAGTGATCGTGGATGACTGGAAACGAGGAGACATAAATGGAGGGGGGCCGGAGTTAACGATTAAGAATTATAATGGGGATATATTTTTGAGGAAGAAATGAGGATAATTTATAATTGACAATTACTGGAGGCTGTCTCAAAAGGGGCAGTCTCTTTCGTTTTAGGTGACAGAAAAAGAAAGCGAGCCTGTTGGTCATTTTGTGGTCTGTGATTAACTTACGTGTGTCTCTTAAAAATAAAGTAGTATTTAAAAGCTACACACCCAATCAGGTGGTGATGCTTCCTCCCAGCCTGGAGGAACTCATTGAGAAGAACCATCCGGTTCGCATTGTAAATCAAGTAGTTGACAAGATTGATATTGATCCACTGCTGAAGAAATTCAAGGGTGCAGGTACGTCAAGCTATCATCCGAGGATGCTGTTAAAAGTGTTGGTGTATGGCTATTTGAACAATACGTATTCATCCAGGCGGATGGAATCAGCCCTGAAAGAGAACATTCACTTTATGTGGCTTGCGGGCATGAATAAACCTGATCACAATACAATTAACTGCTTTCGAAGTGATCGATTAAAAGGTGTTCTGAAAACAGTATTCTCCCAGGTTGTTATGCTTCTTTCAGAGGCTGGCCACTTAAGTTTAAAGGAGATCTATACCGATGGCACCAAAATCGAGGCACAGGCTAACCGTTATACTTTTGTATGGGGCAATGCGATCAAGACCAGCAAATCCAGGATGGAAGAACAGCTTAAAGAGTTGTGGGCTTATGCTGAAAAAATTGCTGCTGACGAATTGAAGGATGAGGCTCCTGAAAGTTTTGCACCTGTAAGTGCAGATCAGGTTAAGGATACGATCCAGAAGATTGATCAGGCCCTTGAAGGGAAGGAGATCTCAAAAAAAAAGCGTCAACAGATTAACTACGCAAAGAAGCACTGGCCAGCCAACGTTGAGAAGTATGCTGCGCAGGAAAAGATCCTTGACAAACGCAATAGTTATTCTAAAACCGATACCGATGCGACCTTCATGCGGATGAAGGAAGATCACATGAGGAATGGTCAGTTGAAGCCAGCCTACAACGTGCAATTGTCCAGCAATAATCAATTTGTTGTTAATTATACCTTACATCAAAACCCGACAGATACTACGACGCTTAAAACTCATCTTGATGGCTTTTATTCACTCTACCAGCGTAATCCAGATATCTTAACAGCGGATGCAGGATATGGATCGGAAGAGAACTACTTACTGTTGGACAAGCGTAAAATCGTGGGCTACGTAAAGCATAATCAGTTTGACCGGGAGCAACGCGGCAAGGAAACCGACTGGTTTAAGAGTGAGAATCTGGAGTACGATAAAAAGAAAGATATTGTCTATTGTCCCATTGGAGAGCCGATGCATAATATCGGGACATCTACACGCATCACCGCCAACAGGTTTAAGCAGAAAGTAACAAACTATCAGGCCGCCAAATGCAAAGGATGCCCTGTGCGGGATGTTTGCAATAACCAGACAGGTAATCGAATTGCCGGGATTAATCATCGGCTGAGAAAGCTCAAAGGGGAAGCTAACATCAGGTTAAAAACACAACAAGGCATCAGGTACAGAAAAAGACGTCCAGCCGATATTGAACCGATCTTTGCCAATATCAAACACAACAAAAACTTCAAGCGATTCATGCTTAAAGGCATTAAAAAGGTTGAAATAGAGACAGGTTTACTCGCAATAGCCCACAATCTGCGAAAACTAGCAGCCTGAGAAGGGGCATCTTATTTTCTTTAATCAAATAATCTTGACCCAACCCCTCAAAGATGAAAAAAGGGCCGCCTCAGACTTTTGAGACGGCCTCTTTTTTTTGTTATTCACCGGCAGCGGATCAACAATGCAGACGGCCCCAAAGCGGCCGCAACTAATTGTCAATTGTCAATTTTGAATTGTTAATTACCTCGTTATCTCAAACTCCACCCTCCGATTCAACTTCCTCGCCTCGTCCGTGCGCTCCTCAAGAATCGGCTTCGAACTCCCATAGCCGTGTGCCGTGATGCGCTCCTTATTGATCTTGAATTCTTTAATCAGGTAGGCCCGGATTGCGTCGGCCCTTGCCTGCGAAAGGCGCAAGTTTGCGTCTTCTTTGCCTTGTGAATCGGTGTGCCCCGAAATCTGGAGCTTGAAGGACGGATGGTCAATCAGGAAATTGCCGAGCTTAGCCAGGTCTTCATGCATCGCTTCCAGGATTTCGGCCTCGCCATTCTCAAACTCCAGCGTCTTGAAAGCTATGTGACTTTGAATGGGATCGGCTTCGCGATTGATCTCCATGTCGCCATCCATAAAAAACAATTCTTCAATACGAAAGAAGTCGTCCCCCTGAATCACGAGCAAATAGTTGCGCTTGTTGATCAACTGAAAATCGAACGAACCATTGTCGCGCAAATACTTGGGCGCAACTTCTACACCGCGGTCCAGATCAATTACCGACACAATACCCGTAAAAGGTTTCTTCGTTTCGGAGTTTATCAGGGAGCCGTGCAACCGGGCCACAGCAGTTGGCTGTGCTTCCATGGGCACCGGAAAAGAGAATAGGTCCAGGTTGTTGATATCACTGCTGGAAGAACGCGCGTAGTAGAGATTGTTTGACTCGGAGTCTATGGTGAAATAGTATTCACTGCCCGAGCCATTCACCAGCGGTCCGATGTTCTTCGGTTCGTCCCAGGCATATGTGCGCTTATGCGACTTGTAAATATCAAAGTCCCCAAACGATAACGGCTGCCCGTTCGAGCTGAAGTACAAAACGTTGTGCCGGTGATGAAAGAAAGGGCTCACCTCGTACCCGCGAGTATTCACGATCGGGCCAAGATTCTGCGCCATCTGCCATTGACTGTTACTGCCTTTCACGGAATAGTAGATGTCTGAAAATCCAAATCCGCCGATCCGGTCTGAGGCAAAGAACAAGGTGTCGCCCGTGTGGGACAAGGATGGCTGTGAGTCCCAGCCAGTCGAGTTAACGGTTGCCCCTAGATTTTTTGCCGTGCCCCACGTGCTGTCCGCTTTCAATTGGGACACGAAAATGTCGCAGTTCCCCATCGAATTGGGAGAATTGCATCGGGCAAAGAAGAGTTGTTTCCCGTCTTTGCTAAGACAAGCGGAACCCTCATTGTAAGGCGTGTTGATGTTCTTGAACTCTTCAGCGAATCCCCACAACGTATCCTGACGAACGGTGAAGAAGAGATCTTCGTTGTAGTTTTTATTCATCGGATCGTCGTGTCGGCTGCGCTTTGACGTAAACAGGAGAATGTTGTCAACGTTGCCAATGGTGGGGCCGTAATCTTCCTTGTCGGAATTGATCATCTCACCCATGTTTAATAAAACGCCTGCAGGCGGCCGAAGGGTATCGATTTCTTTTCGATACGCCACCAGTTCATAGTATTCTTTCAAGGGAACGTAGAAACTCACATCGTCTTCCTTCAGCGAGTCGTACATGCGCTTTGAACGTACCTCATCACTGGTCTTCTGATAGTGCTTAAGGATGAGCTTGTACAAGAGGATCGCTTCGCCGGGAGCACCATATCGCCGTGATAATTTTGCCAGGTCCCAGATGAGTTGCGAATCCGTTGAGAAGTTGTCGGTACCGAAATTCTTAACGTAAGCGCGTAACTCCGTGTACGCCTGTTCGTCGTCTCCGGCGGGGATTAGTTTCCGGATTCGGTCAAGTTTTGTGCGGTCGTTGTAGTACCTTGTTTTGTTCACATTGGGGAACAGGAAAATGTCAGATTGACTGTATGTTGTCAGACTATCTTCCAGTTGTATCGCTCCCGCCCGCTTATACTTTTTTCCGGGTTTTTGGGCTTTCAGCGGAGCGTGCATCATCAGGCAAAAAGCCGGAATCAGGATCAAAAAGTAGGATTTCACTGAACTTCCGTTGGTAAAAGTCACGCCAATCGGATAAAGTTGAAACAAATTTGCTTCTTTTACAACTCTCTTGGCACTACTATTGTCCTATCTGCCGGACCTGATAAAAGCCGTCTTAGTTTCATGGCGGTGACGTCAGTTTGTCACGTATCATACCATGTTCAAAGCATTGCCCATACAGCTTGTCCAGGAGGAGTCAGATGATCTCATCCAGCTTATCAATCCAGAGCAAGATTCTGATATTAAACCGGAAGACCTTCCGGCTGAGTTGTCTATTCTGCCAATAAAGAATACCGTCCTTTTCCCTGGCGTGGTGATTCCGATAACCGTCGGTCGCCAGAAGTCCATCAAGCTGGTGAAAAAGGCCTATCAGGGAAGTCGCATCATCGGTGTGGTTGCTCAAAAAAACCCTCAGGCTGAGGAACCATCGATTGAAGACCTTTATCGCACGGGTACGATTGCGCGCATCATCAAGATGCTGGTGTTACCCGACGGGAATACAACGATCATCATACAAGGAAAGAACCGTTTTGCCGTAAAGGAGTTTGTGCAAGAGGAACCATACCTCACGGCACAGATTGAATTGCAACACGAAGCCGCGGCAAATACCAACAATAAGGAAACGTTGGGCTTGATCCAATCGCTGAAGGACGCTGCCACAAAGATTCTGAAACTGAATCCTGAAATTCCGATCGAGGCGCAGGTAGCGCTCGACAACATTAGTAGCATGTCTTTCCTGGTACACTTCCTCGCCTCGAACCTGAACGTGGAAGTGGCCGACAAGCAAAAGATTCTGGAAACGAAAAACATCGTTGATCGGGGTACTCTGTTACTTCAGTATATGCTGAAGGACATTCAGATGCTGGAGATCAAGCATGAGATTCAGAAGAAAGTACATACCGACATCGATCAGCAACAACGGGATTACTTCCTCAGACAGCAGATTAAGGTACTGCAGGATGAATTGGGTTACGACGGTCCCGACAAAGAAGTTGAAAAGCTCCGGAAGCGTGCCGAGTCAAAAAAGTGGCCGGTAGCAGTGGCCGTCCACTTTAACAAGGAACTGGACAAACTGCTTCGGATCAATCCGATGGCGGCTGAATATCCGGTGGCCATGAACTACGTCGAATTTATGCTCGACATGCCCTGGGAAGACTATACTCTTGACGACTTCGACCTGAAACGCGCTAAGAAGATATTGGATCAGGACCACTTTGGGCTAACCAAAGTGAAGACCCGCATTCTTGAATACCTTGCTGTACTGAAGCTGAAGCGCGATATGCACGGACCCATTCTTTGTTTGTATGGTCCTCCGGGTGTTGGGAAGACTTCGCTAGGTCGATCAATAGCCAAAGCGTTGCAACGCAAGTATGTGCGCATGTCATTGGGCGGAGTTCATGACGAGGCCGAAATTCGCGGCCACCGCAAAACGTATGTCGGCGCGATGCCGGGAAAGATCCTTCAGAACATCAAGAAGGCCCAGTCGTCAAACCCGGTCTTTATCCTGGATGAGATCGACAAAGTGAAGTCAGACTTCCGCGGTGACCCATCTTCGGCATTGCTGGAAGTGCTCGATCCCGAGCAGAACAGCACGTTTGGCGATAACTACCTCGAGGTTGAATACGATCTTTCGAAGGTGTTGTTCGTGGCGACAGCAAACTCACTCGACACGATCCATCCTGCCTTGCGCGACCGCATGGAAATCATTGAGATAACCGGCTACACGCAGGAAGAAAAGGTCGAGATCGCCGTGAAGCACTTGTATCCAAAGCAACTCAAAGAGCATGGTCTGAAGGCATCTATGATCAAGATATCAAGAGCTGCCATTGCGCGGGTCATTACGAGTTACACACGCGAATCGGGTGTTCGTAACCTGGAACGGAAGCTCGGTACCGTCATCAGAAGCATCGCCAAGTCGGTGGCCATGGAGGAGGAATTCGAGAAGACCATTACTGAGGAAACAGTGCGCAAGGTGCTTGGCGCCGAGATCTTCGATGAAGAATTGTATCAGGGCAACGACATCGCCGGCGTGGTTACCGGCCTGGCCTGGACGCAGGTTGGCGGCGAGATTCTTTTTGTTGAGTCCAGCCTTAGCAAAGGAAGGGGAACGCTGACGATTTCGGGTCAGCTTGGAGACGTGATGAAAGAATCTGCGGTAGCGGCGCTGTCTTATCTCAAATCCAATGCTGCACTGTTAGATCTTGACCATCGCGTGTTCCAGCAATATGATCTGCACATTCACGTGCCTGCTGGTGCGGTTCCAAAAGACGGTCCGTCAGCCGGTATCACCATGTTTACTTCACTGGCGTCTATATACACCCAGCGCAAAGTTAAATCGAAACTTGCCATGACGGGCGAGATAACGCTCCGGGGCAAAGTGCTGCCCGTTGGTGGCATTAAGGAGAAGATCCTGGCGGCCAAACGCAGTGGTATCAAGGAGATCGTTCTTAGCGCGAAGAACAAACGTGACATCGATGAAATCGAAAAGAACTATTTGAGAGGACTCACCTTTCACTATGTATCGAACGTGGATGACGTGCTGAAGATCGCTTTGCTGAAGGACACAATCAGTGCGCCCATGAAGTTTGCGTTCACGGAGCAAAAGATTACGGGCTGAAATCCTTAGTTTTGAAGGATTGACCATCAACTGCGACGCATGCGCAATGCGCTTTGGATTTATGTGCTGATTTGCTGCTCCTTAAATGCCCTGGCTCAAAACGCGGTGAGAAAATCGTTCGAATTCCTGCAAGTACCCACAGCCGCGCGATTGGCGGCGCTGGGAGGGGTCAATGTATCCTTGACCGATCGCGACATCAATTTTGTCCAGTTCAATCCGGCTCTGGTGGGCGACACATTATCGGGCGTGGCGTCGGTTAACTACCAGTTCTATGTGGCTGGGATCGGGAACTCGTCAATCGTATATGCCCATGATTTCGCCCGGGCTGGTGTGATCACTTTCGGCGTACAGCACCTCAGTTATGGGTGGATTAGCAGCTTCGACGCGACGGGCACCGAGATCGGTGAATTTAAAGCCGGAGAGACAGCGATCACCATCAGCAAGGCACACCAGATCGGAAATTTCCGGCTAGGTGCCAGTGTAAAATTTGCCTCTTCAAACCTGGCCGGTTATCGGGCCAATGCGCTACTGTTTGATGTGGGTGGGGTGTTTGTTCATCCCAACAAAAGACTAACGGTCGGACTGTCGGTCAGGAACGCAGGATTCAGGTTGTCGGACTACTCTTCCACCAGCGATACCAGGCTGCCGGTCGACGTGCAGGTCGGTACCACCTTCAAGCCGGAACACATGCCAGTGCGTTTTTCCGTTACGGCTTACCGGTTGACCTCGCCGGTTGCTTATTACGATTCGTTGTCTGGTTTGCCGAAGCCATCGACATTTGATCAAGTGTTCCGTCATCTTAATTTTGCCGGAGAAATACTGGTGCACCGGAATGTTGACCTAATGGTGGGGTATAACTATGGCGTTCATCAGGAATTGAAATTGACTGACAGCGGTGGCGGTGCCGGCTTAACCTTCGGATTCTCAGTGCGAGTTCGGGCGCTTGAGTTTACCTGTAGTCGCAGCGGGTACGTTGCTGGACAGGCAGGTTATGCTTTTTCGTTGTCGCAGGATATTAACAAACTATTGAGACGGAGATAACTATGGATGAAAAATATTTGACCCCCAAGCAGATCGTTGCTGAACTTGATAAGTATATTATCGGTCAATACGAAGCCAAGCGTAATGTAGCCATTGCGTTGCGTAACCGCTGGCGCCGCATGAACGTGAAAAATGATATGCAATCGGAGATTGTCCCCAACAATATCCTTATGATTGGTGCGACCGGTGTGGGTAAAACGGAGATTGCACGGCGACTGGCCAAGATTGCCGACGCGCCTTTCGTGAAAGTAGAAGCTTCCAAATTCACGGAGGTGGGTTATGTGGGCCGGGATGTGGAAAGCATGGTGCGTGACCTCGTTGAACAGGCGGTAAACATGGTCAAGGCACGGAAGAAGGAAGAAGTAAAAGAGAAGGCGGCGTCGTCGGTGGAAGATATCATTCTCGATGCGCTGATTCCGCCGGTGCGTCAGCAATCGTCGCGCACACCTGGACTTTCATCAGAGAATGAGGACGAGGTACCTGCATCGGATGCAGAGCTGAACGAACGTACGCGCAATCACTTTCGCGAGAAAATTCGACGGGGCGAGATGGATGATCGAAAAATCGACATCAATATCAAGGGCAACGGTGGGTCTAATGTCGGCATGGTCGGTGCCGGAATGATGGACGAAGTTTCTATGATGAATCTTCAGGAAATGATCAACGGCATGATGCCCAAAAAGAGCAAGAAACGCAAGGTAACGGTGGCCGAGGCGCGACATCTCTTGTTAGAGGAAGAAGCCGCCAAGCTCATCGACATGGATGAAGTCAAGGAAGAGGCTATTCGGCACGCCGAGCAGTCGGGTATCATATTTATTGACGAGATCGACAAGATCGCCTCGGGAAGCAAGAAAGGAGGAGGAGGTCCTGATGTGAGCCGCGAAGGCGTTCAGCGCGACCTGCTGCCCATCGTCGAAGGAAGCACGGTGAATACGAAGCACGGGGTGATCAAGACGGACCACGTATTGTTCATCGCGGCCGGCGCTTTTCACATCTCAAAACCTTCCGATCTCATCCCTGAGTTACAGGGACGTTTTCCGATTCGCGTCGAGCTTAACAATTTAACGCGTGAAGATTTCGTACGCATTCTAAAGGAACCGAGGAACGCACTGACAAAGCAGTATCAGGCATTGTTTGAGGCGGAGGGAGTGGAGATTAATTTTACAGAAGATGCGATCGAACAAATTGCCGTGGCTGCTACAGAAGTTAATGCTGAGATAGAAAACATCGGCGCACGGAGGCTCCATACAGTCATGAGTAAGTTGCTGAATGAATTACTATTCGATGTGCCGGACAAAGTAGGAGCCAATTCACGGGTTACTGTCGATGCCGAAATGGTGAAGACCAAGCTCGTTGGTCTGGTGAAGAACAGGGATTTAAGCGAATATATCCTGTAATGAGGATTGGTATTGCAATCATTTTGGTGGTTGCCACTATTCATGCCTTTGCGCAGAGTGACGTGCAAGTTGGGGTACCTGCCCGCAGCAAGTACGACTCTACGCGCTCGATATACATTCGATCGTACCCGGACCATTTTTTCATTTGGCCAGTATTGAAGCAGCGGCAGCTTGAGTTCCGTATTGAAGATGTGCCTTCAAATGATTCCCGGCTGATCTATCGACCTAACCGTCCATACTCATTTGGTATGGGCGTCTATCTGTTCGAGTTAGTGCTCGAGCTTGCCGGATCGTTGCCTGTCAGTTCACACAGTGAAGAAATCTACGGCGAATCGCGCGCGCGCGACCTGCAACTGAACATCTTCGGAAAAAAGTGGGGTTTGGATCTCTACCGCCAAAAGTATGAGGGTTTTTACATTGTTGATCCTAATAAGGCCGTGCCAGCAGACACGCCCTTTCCTCAACGGCCCGACATCTACACGCGTAACCTTTACGGCACAGTCAGCTATACTTTCAACAACAAAAAATTCTCATTACGGTCTGCCTACAATTTCACCGAACGCCAATTGAAGAGTTCGGGGTCATTTCTCTTGTTCGGTTCGCTGAACGGCTTCAAGACGAGGGGCGACTCGGCCCTACTTGGTCCGGAATACCAATCGAAGTTCGGGACAGATGCCAAGATCATGGAAATTCGTTCGACGCATTTGGGGGTGGCTCCCGCGTACTCGTATAGCCTGATACACAGTAAAGGCTTTTTTATTAACGGACTGTTTGCCTTAGGTCCGGCGAGCAACTGGATAAAGTATAAATCGGAAGGCGGTGGCGAACTGGAGGACCTTAAATTCTCCTATTTCTATGTGGCGCGTATAGCCATGGGTTACAACGGTGATAAGTTCTTTACGGGGGTGAGCTATGGTGGACAGTCCACGAATGCAAGATTCGAATCCGTAAGACTGCGTTCGTCGACCGGAACGCTAAAAATTCTCGTGGGTATCCGGTTTAGAGAGATCGGTGTGCTGAAACACCGTGTGGCCGAGATTCCCAAATGGTTTGGATTCTAGATTTGTTTTCCTTTTGCTGACTGGTGTGAATATGGTTGGCTGTACGCGTCAGACTACACCGTCGTTTGTGAAGGTTTCTTCAAGGATGACAGGCACCAGACAAGCAATCCTACGTGAAGTACGGCAGCTGGCCACAAGCCAGGTCCGGAAGTTCGCTCAAGCCCCGCATAAACCAGAAGAAGGGCTGAGAACACGTTGTATACAACCATCGCCTTGACCATGATGGAAGATTGAATACTGTTTCTCGAAAGCCAACAGGCAAGGGCGATCGTAATCAAGGCTGCCCCGGCAAGCCTTCCCACTAAGTTTGCCGGTAGCCCGGTAAGCGAAGAGCCCAGTAATATTGACACTACAAAGGAGGGCGCGACAGCAAGTGCCAGTCCGGTAGCGGCTTCAAATAGCGCCGTGACAGTAAGCAATGATCTCATGGTTTCTAAGGTTGGTCATCTAAACACAAACGGTTCTTCCAGCACGTCCATGTTTGAACGGTCCAGTCAGTATCAAACAGTGATGCAAGTCTTGCCAACGGTTGGAAGGCCTGCCGGCAGGGATTGAACAACAGCACAGGGCCTCGTTGAGCTGTTAATCCTCTCTGCTCTTCGGATAATCGAAGAACAGCATCTTTCCCGTGCCCCAGGTAACCTGGTCCCAACGTTCGGCCTGGAACTGGAACGCCACGACGCCGCAGGTCGGAACATTATCGATGTCCAGTTCTTCCGACATGATCGAGTTCACAAAGTCGGTCAACCCCGGATTGTGGCCGAACATGATAACGACATTGTGTTTATCCTTGAGTTTGCTCAAAGCTGCAAGCATCGAGTCCTCGTCACCGTCATAAAGCTTCTTTTCAACCTTGATGGAGTCCCTGGGGTACTTCAATATTTTCGCGATCTTCTTCGCCGTAGCGAAGGCGCGCTTTGCAGGGCTGCTGATAATCAGGTCGGGGTGGATTTCCTTTTCCTTTAAACGTTTGCCCATGCGTGGAGCGTCGCGCTTACCCCGTTCGTTCAATGGTCGCTCAATATCGTCTAACGTCTTAACATCCCAACTGGATTTCGCGTGGCGGATGACATACAGTGTTTTCACAGCTCTAAATTTACTTCCAAAATCCTAAATCCTATCTTTGCGGCCGATGTCGGACTACAAAAAAAGTTTAGCGAAGCGAATCAGGTATTATCTGCTCTACCAACTTGTCAGGTTCCTGATAGCAGTCTCCAACAGCATTCCCCGGATCACGTGGCTGAAATTCTGCGGCAGCCTGGGTCGACTTGGATACCCTTTTGCCACACAGACGCGCAACCTGATGATCAAGAACCTGACTATCGCCTTCGGAAACGAACTGAACGCTGATGAGATTCGTGCGCTGACCAGGAAGACATTCGAGATGTTGGGCAAAAATGCGGGTGACATTCTGCGCGCCACGCAGATACAAACACTGGCAGACCTGGAGAAGATCCTCGTCACCCATAACCTCGACATTTACGAGCGTGCCGTCACCAGGAAGAAGGGAATAGTCTTTCTCACAGGACACCTGGGCGCATTCGACCTCCAGGTTTCCAACATGGCACTGCGGGGTGTCAAACCCAATATTATTGGCACACCCATCAAAGACAAGCGCCTCAATAAACTCCTCTGGCAACAACGCAACAAGTATGGGGCAGTTGCCATCGAGCGCGGAAAGGAAACCTTTAGATTGATAAAAATCCTAAAGTCCGCCGGCGCGGTAGCCCTACTGATCGATCAGGATACGAAAGTGAAGAGTCGCTTTGTTGACTTTTTTGGCAAACCTGCCTCCACGCCCGTTGGAGCCACCATTCTTGCTATGAAGACAGGCGCCGTAGTGCTGCCAACCTCCATCTACCTGGGCGACGACTGGATGCAGCACATGACCTTCTTTCCGGAAGTCCCGATGCGGGACACAGGTGACGAAGAGGCCGACGTGGTTTACAATACGCAAGCACTGACGACCGTGCTTGAGCAAATGATCCGCGCACACCCGGATCAGTGGGTATGGATGCATGACCGGTGGAAGACAAGGCCGGGGCAGGAAATAAGATGATCAATTAACAATTAAACAGCCCCGGGGCGTGGCTGTCTTGGCCTCAGTGGTGAGGCTTATCAATTATTTCTTAAACATGAAGAAGACAGCGAGGATCAGGAAGATCATACCGATCAGGTGATTCCAGCGAAAAGTTTCTTCGCGAAAGAAAATCAACGAGAAAACCACGAACACGAGTAGCGTAATTACCTCCTGGATTACTTTCAATTGCATGAGGGTATAGGGTCCACCATACTCCTTCGAGCCAAGGCGGTTCGCTGGCACTTGCAGCATGTATTCAAACAACGCGATCCCCCAGCTAATTAATATCACGGCAACCAAACCAAGGTTCGCGCTCCACTTCATGTCCTTGAACTTCAGGTGACCATACCAGGCAAAGGTCATGAAGGCATTGGAAAGAACTAACAGTATGATCGTATATAACCCGCGCACGTTGAATCAAAAAACGTTGGGCCCGCTAAAGGCCCTCCCAATTGTTAATTGTCCCCGACTTGTCGGGGTAAATTATCTCACCAGCTTCTTATACTTGATCCGATGCGGCTGCTCATCACCCAGTCGCTTGCGCTTATTCTCTTCATACTCCGAGAATCCGCCTTCGAACCAAACTACCTGCGAATCGCCCTCGAACGCCAGGATGTGCGTACATACGCGGTCCAGGAACCAACGGTCGTGGGAAATAATCACGGCGCATCCGCCAAAGTTGTCCAACGCCTCTTCCAGCGAACGAAGTGTGTTCACATCAAGATCGTTGGTGGGTTCATCCAGCAACAAGAGGTTGCCGCCCTGGCGTAACGCTATGGCTAGGTGTACGCGATTGCGCATACCGCCCGAGAGCTCCTTCACTTTCTTCTGTTGATCTGTTCCGTTGAAGTTGAACTTGCCCACGTAAGCGCGCGAGTTCGTCTGTTTACCGCCGAGCTCCATCAATTCGTTTCCACCGGTAATGGCCTGCCAAACAGAATCCTCCGGTTTCAGGTCATCGTGCTCCTGGTCAACATACGCGATGCGAACCGTGTCACCTACTTCAAAATTTCCGGCGTCCGGCTTTTCCTTACCAATGATCATCTTGAACAGGGTGGTCTTACCTGCACCGTTCGGACCGATAATTCCCACAATGCCTGCGGGCGGCAGCGTGAAAGTCAGGTTCTCATACAACAGCTTGTCGCCATAGCCCTTCGCCACCCCTTTTGCCTCGATTACCTTATTGCCGAGACGCGGTCCCGGAGGAATAAACAATTCGAGTTTGTCTTCCTTCTCGCGGGTTTCCTGGCTCAACAACTTTTCATAGGCGCTCAATCTGGCCTTACCTTTGGCCTGACGTCCCTTCGGATTCATGCGTACCCACTCCAATTCGCGCTCCAGCGCCTTCTGACGCTTCGATTCTGATTTCTCCTCCTGAGCCAATCGTTTTTGCTTTTGATCGAGCCACGAGGAGTAGTTGCCCTTCCAGGGGATGCCCTCGCCGCGATCGAGTTCCAAAATCCATCCCGCTACATTATCCAGGAAGTATCGATCGTGCGTTACGGCTATAACGGTACCCTTATACTGCTTGAGGTGTTGCTCCAGCCAATACACAGACTCGGCATCAAGGTGGTTGGTGGGTTCGTCCAGCAACAACACATCGGGCTCCTCCAGCAGCAAGCGGCAAAGCGCCACACGGCGTTTCTCGCCACCAGACAGATGTTCGACCTTGGCGTCGGGTGGCGGACAGCGCAGTGCATCCATCGCCCGTTCCAATTTGTTATCAAGTTCCCACGCGTTGGTAGCGTCGAGTTTTTCCTGAATCTCGCCTTGCTTGGTGATGAGCTTATCCATCGCGTCCGGATCCTCCATCACCGCGGGATCGCCAAACTTTTCGTTAATGGCCTCAAACTCTTTCAACAAATTCACTACCTCCTTCACGCCCTCTTCGACGATCTCTTTTACGGTCTTGCTCTTGTCGAGCTGCGGTTCCTGTTCAAGAAGACCCACCGAAAAGCTGAGGTCGGAAACAACTTCACCCTGAAATTCCTTGTCGACACCGGCGATGATTCGCAAGAGGCTGGATTTCCCCGAGCCATTCAAACCCAACACGCCAATCTTGGCGCCGTAGAAGAACGAGAGGTAGATATTTTTGAGAACTTGCTTGCTGGGCGGGTAGATCTTGCTCACCCCGGTCATCGAGAAGATGATTTTTTCGTCTGCCATTGTTGCTGATTAATTATTACCTGCGCAACAGTTTGTGCCGCGCGGGGCGTTTATAAAGTCAAGGCGCAAATATGGTAAAAAAAGTTTGGCCGAAGGGGAGCGCCCAGGCCCTCAAATTTCGCATAGGACCCGGAAAAGTGGATATCTGATAATACGTTGCCGGTTATTGTGTTGAGCTGATGGAGAATGCCGTACTTCACACAGATCACGGAGTTATCTCGGCCAAAAGTGAAGGCGTTGGAAGTGCCATTTTCCCTTCACCAGACTTGGAGCGTTCTTTGTGCTGGAAAAATAAAATTTGTTTTGAGCTGCAAAATTTTATTTTTGCGGAAAATTAGGAGGGTAAAAATATGTATTGGACACTGGAACTCGCCTCGTACCTGGAAGACGCGCCTTGGCCGGCCACCAAAGATGAACTCATTGACTACTCTATCCGATCCGGTGCTCCCCTGGAAGTTGTCGAGAACCTCCAGGAGCTCGAGGACGACGGTCAACCGTACGAGAGCATTGAGGAGATCTGGCCCGACTACCCAACCAAAGAGGACTTTTTCTTCAACGAAGACGAATACTAAGAATCGAATGATGAATTTCAGAAGGCTGTCCACGGACGGCCTTCGTTGTTTTGGTCGTCGTTTCGGTGCGAAGCCCGTCATCTGAACCGTTTAAACAATCCATCGCCGCGGAGTTACGGCCTATTTCTGTTTTCGCGATCGAATGATCGCCTCGGCCACCACGAGATCCACGGGAGTAGTGATCTTCAAATTCTCATAACTGCCGTCGAATAGTCTGATGGTGTGTCCGGCATGCTCCATGACGCTGGCATCGTCCGTAAACGCGCTGTCCTCAGCGGATTCATAGGCAGACTTCAGCAGGTCAATGTCAAATGTCTGTGGCGTTTGCATAACCCTGAACTTCGCGCGATCGACAGCAAACGACAACGCGCCCGAAAAATCGTCTGGAAAAACATCGGTTGTACCCGAGGCCCTTAGTTCCCGGATCGATTCCTTCATGGGAACAGACGCAACGGCCGACCTATGCCTCCGCGCCGTGTCAAACGATGCGGCGATAATTTCAGGCGTCACCAACGGACGAACACCGTCGTGTACGGCCACGAGCCCGGATCCGGCGATCGAGTCGAGGCCATTCTTTACCGATTGAAATCGAGTTGCGCCTCCTGCGATTACGGTAGTCTTTGTATCGAAATGGAATTTAAGGCAAAGATTCTCCCAACGACCAAAGTCACCGCATGACAGGACCAGTAAAATTTCCAGGGATCGGCTATAAGCGCGGAAAGCATCTATCGTATGCATCAGGACCGGCTGGCCGCCAATCTCAACGAATTGTTTGGGTGTGTCGCCAGGAAGGCGCAGCCCCTTGCCGCCGGCAACGATAATAGCTACTTCTTTTTGATGCATTCAAAGAGTATGATCCCGCGTGAACGAGCAACTGGGACCTGGTACGTCATTGCAAAAATAACGGTTTCCGATTCACCGTTACGTGCAAAAAGAATGCGCGGTTATTTTTGCTACGGCGCACTAGATGATCAGCATGGCATCGCCATACGTCAGGAACTTATATTTCTCCTTTTTGGCCACCTTGTACGCTTCCATAGCAAGGTCGTATCCCGCGAAGGCAGAAGCCATCATCAGCAAAGTGGATTCGGGCATATGGAAGTTCGTGATCATCGCATTGCAGATCTTGAACTCGTAAGGAGGGAAGATAAATTTGTCAGTCCATCCCTCACGAGACTTCAGCCGGTTAGTGGCTGAAACCGCTGATTCCAGCGCCCGCATAGTCGTTGTGCCAATAGCGCAAACGCGATGCTTATTGTCCAGCGCGCGATTTACCGAAGCAACACACTCAGGTCCAACAATGAAGTTCTCGGAATCCATTTTGTGTTTGGTAAGGTCCTCTACATCGACAGGACGGAAGGTGCCCAGACCAATGTGCAAGGTGATATAGGACATATCCACGCCCTTGATCTGCAGGCGCTTCAATAACTGTCGGGTAAAGTGCATCCCGGCCGTTGGGGCGGATACAGCACCTTTGTTCTTAGCGAAAATGGTTTGAAAGCGCTCCTTGTCTTCAGGTTTGATCTTGCGCTTGATGTATTTCGGAAGGGGAGTTTCACCCAGGGTTTCCACCACCTTATCGAACGCCGTGGAATCGCCGTCGAAAAGAAAACGGATCGTACGCCCGCGGGATGTCGTGTTATCGATCACTTCGGCTACGAGATCACCGTTGCCGAAGTACAATTTGTTACCTACGCGAATCTTCCGTGCTGGATCAACGAGTACATCCCAGAGGTGCATCTCGGCGTTGAGCTCACGAAGCAGGAAAACCTCGATCTTGGCACCGGTCTTCTCTTTGCGTCCGTACAGTCTCGCCGGAAACACCATGGTGTCATTGCCAACCAGAACATCTCCCTCGGCAAAATATTCGACCACGTCCTTGAAGATGCGATGCTCGATCTTTCCGGAATCCTTGTGAAGTACCATCAAACGCGATTCGTCGCGGTTTTCGGCCGGGTCAAGTGCGATAAGATTATTGGGGAGCTCGAATTTAAATTCTGATAACTTCATGTCGGTTTTCGCAAAAGAAACCCAATCAAGGGTAATTTTTTAAAAGAGGTTGCAAAAATAAGGCAATATTTGGCTTTTGCGACAAAGCATTAGAGGTTTTTCGGGGCTGTAACAAAATAGAGTTTTTTGAGTCTATCAGGGTAATTTTAAGGCCAAAGCCCCGACAAACTAAAATAATTGCACCTCGTTAAGGTTGTTCATGAAGACCATCGGCCAGATATACGAAAGCTTCCGCTTTGCCTGGAAGGCACTTAAGTCGAATGTATTGCGTACAATCCTCTCTCTCCTGGGAGTGACAGTCGGGATTTTTGCCATTATTTCGGTGCTCACCCTGGTCGATTCACTGGAAAAGAACATCAAAGACAGCCTCAATTTCCTGGGAACCGGTGTGATTTACATCGAAAAATGGCCCTTCACGGCCGACAACGATGGAGAATACCGTTGGTGGGACTTCTGGCAACGGCCGAACGCCTCGTATAACGAGTACAAGTTTCTTCAAACGAACCTGCGCAACGAGAATGGCATCGCCATTTTTTCCCGGCGCGGCAACATGAACATCAAGCGCGACAACAACAGCATCGGGCAGGTGGGACTCGTGGGGGCCAGCCAGGGCTACGACAACATCTTCGAAGTAAATGTGGAACGCGGACGATTTTTTACCTCTGAAGAGCTGGAGTCTGGCCGCAACGTGGCCGTGATTGGCAGCGAAGTGGCAAATAGTCTTTTCCCCAACAACGAAGATCCGATCGGTAAGTCGATTAAAGTAAAAAATCTAAAATATGTGGTGGCCGGTGTGATCCGGAAAGAGGGGCAGAGCTTTCTCGGCACCCCCAGCAACGATTATGTAGTCGTTATTCCCTACCAGTCATTCAGGCGCCTGTACCAGACGGGGACGGGGAAGCCCTTCGAACTCACCTCGCGCATCGGCGTGAAAGGCAACGAATCAGACGTCGGATTGGTAGAGCTTGAAAATGAAGTGCGCGGCATTCTGCGTGTAAGGAGGGGGTTGCGTCCCGCAGAAAAGGACAACTTTGTGTTGAATCGTCCTGAAGCCATTGCCAACGTGATCAGCGGCGTATTTGACGTTTTTGGCACGGCCGGATGGATTATTGGCGGGTTTTCAATTCTCGTGGGCGGGTTTGGCATTGCTAACATCATGTTTGTGTCCGTAAAGGAAAGAACACCCATCATCGGCTTGCAAAAGTCGCTTGGTGCGAAGAACTACTTCATCCTCTTTCAGTTTCTATTCGAAGCTATTTTCCTCAGTCTCATTGGCGGCCTTGCCGGTCTTTTCCTGGTCTGGCTCATTACCTTCATTCCGATGGGAAGCCTTATAGTCACTCTGACTATTAAGAACATCGTGTTGGGATTGACGGTTGCTTCTGTCATTGGGCTTGTTTCCGGCATCGTACCGGCAGCCATGGCAGCCAGGCTGGATCCCGTGAACGCAATCAGGGCCTGATTATTTGTTGATCTGTTGATTTGTCGATTGACTGTACTCGGAATTTTTCTGGGTAGGGCTCGTAAAAAAAATCCAGGATGGGAGGCCACAGAGATAAATTTTCTTTTGGCAGGTTATGCTGGCGCGTGCCTCGATGCGCTGTTACCGGTGTATGCAGGTGGGTGCCTTGACGAAATACGAGGCATGGAGGAGATCGTAACTTAATTTAAAGGGCGTGCTTCGGCCGCTACGCGGGCGAAATCAGGTGTCGGTTTTTATGAAGGTAAACTCAATTGCCAGATGGTGCACCCTAATCTACTTGCAAAAGAACTGTCGGCGTGCGCCCGTAATTTCGCCCGCGTAGCGGCCGAAGCACGCCCCCGAATATGCTTCGATCTCCTCCATGCCTCGTATTTCGTCAAGGCACCCACCTGCATACACCGGTAACAGCGCATCGAGGCACGCGCCAGCATAACCTGCCAAAAAATTATCTCCGTGGTCTCCCATCCTGGATTTTTTACCGTTCGGCATCTACACATTATCCTGGATTTTTCCATCGGACCTGCGTAGCTTGTGGTATGGAATCTAACGTTGTTTATCGGTCAAAGATTGGAGTATGATATCGGCATCGATGAAATTAAGTCCATCAAAAAGTCGAACAACTTAACCAACGCGCCGGCGTTGTGGCTGGGGCTTGCGCTTTGTGGATTGGTTACCGCGTTCGTCGTTCAGCAATCCAAAAATCTGGTGGACAAAGGACGTTTATTGATTTTTTCTGCAGGGACATTAGTCACCAGGGACTAAGATCGTCTTCAATGTTTCATCACTCACATTCATCAGTTTGGTTCCGTTTCTCACTTGCGCGAGTGTCTTATTTCCAATCCAAAAGATCCTTTTTGATAGCTTTAAGCTAATACCCCCATCTTTGACTAAAGACATAAGTTTTTTGTAGAACGTGTCTTGTGCTTTCGGTGCTCGAACATTTTGTGCCGTTTCAGAGCTCATAAATGTTGGATAATAGCTGATGGATCCCTGACCGACGACTCGCATACCGTCAGCATGGATTGCGCCCGGTGACAAGAAATCAATGGTTGGACCGCCAATTCTTTGGGGCATGTAGAATAACTCCCTGCCACCTTTGGTAAATGAACTCCATGTCAGGGGTTCATCAAAAAAGGATTCATGCACAATGAAAAACAAGACACTTTGGTCTACGAACGACAAATACTTGTCAGTTGAATCTACGATAGAATGCTTCGGCTCGGAATATTGGAGAGCTGGTATCAGGTATCCGTTCTGCGCGAACACAAACGACACCAAATTGATCTTATCTTCTGTGTCAAGGTAAAAGCTGAGTTCAGGCATTCGTGTCCAAATTTGGTTCAATACAAGCGCGCCATCGCAAAAATAACCATACTAAGGCTTACCCAAAAAAGGTAAAATGGTTTATCGCGTGCAGATTTTCGTCCAAAAAGGAAAGCACGGTTTTTTTGCTACGGCGTACAAGTACGCTAGATAGCAACTATTCTTTGTAAACTTTTCCATTGGACCAAATCAAAAAGCCAGATGCTACCTGCACCTGGCTTTTTGACTTAATTGTAAAACCGCGAATTCGGTTTCTCAACGGAAGTCATCCTGTCCGCTTGCCAGACAAATGAACTACTATGCCTTGGCTTTTTCCAGAACAGGTTTTTCCTTTTCCTTCGTCTCTTCAGCGAGTGAGCCGGCAATCTTGTCTTTGATTTTCTTTTCCAGCTCTTCCATAAGCTCTGGATTATCTTCGATTAGTTGCTTTACAGCATCGCGGCCTTGGCCTAGCTTATTGCTATTGTAGGAGAACCACGAGCCTGACTTCTGGATCACGTTCAATTCGACGCCGAGATCGACGATCTCGCCGGACTTTGAGATTCCGCGGCCATACATGATGTCGAATTCAACAACCTTGAAGGGAGGGGCAACTTTGTTCTTCACCACCTTCACCTTTACACGGTTGCCCGTAATGTCGTCAGCAGATTCCTTGATCTGTCCGATCCGGCGAATATCCAGGCGCACCGATGCATAAAACTTAAGTGCATTACCGCCGGTAGTCGTTTCGGGATTGCCGAACATCACGCCGATCTTCTCGCGCAACTGGTTGATAAAAATACAAGAACATCCCGTCTTGCTGATCGTACCTGTCAGCTTTCGAAGAGCCTGCGACATCAATCGCGCATGAAGCCCCATCTTGCTATCACCCATCTCGCCTTCCAATTCGCTCTTCGGAACGAGCGCCGCCACGGAATCAATGACAATAATATCAATGGCCCCCGACCGAATCAAATGATCGGCGATCTCAAGTGCCTGTTCGCCGTTATCAGGTTGTGAAATGAGCAGGTTCTCTGTGTCGATGCCCAATTTCTCAGCGTATGCTCTGTCAAACGCGTGTTCGGCGTCGATGAATGCCGCCAATCCGCCTTTGCGTTGCGCTTCCGCTATGCAATGCAGCGTAAGCGTCGTTTTACCCGAAGATTCAGGTCCATAGATCTCCGTTATACGACCACGCGGAATACCTCCTACTCCAAGAGCAATATCAAGGCCCAGAGATCCCGTGGAGATCGTCGGAATGTCCACCACCTTCTCATCGCTCAACCGCATTACGGTACCCTTTCCGTATGTTTTTTCCAGCTTGTCAAGGGTGAGCTGGAGGGCCTTCAACTTTTCTTTCGCGTCACTCATAAAGGTATTTCGATATTTTATGTTACTTAATTCTCAACAGCCATGGATCATCAGAGCGTCAGTTCAACTGACTGTTGCGATCAATGACTTGTGTATCCATCATGGGTTGAAATTACGACAACACCACTAATACAGCAATCCAATAAACATGACAATCTTTTGTCTGTCGCTCGTAATGCTTCAACATTGTCGTGCTAATCAAATTTACATCAACCAGTTGACTCATCAAATCCGGTCGTGACAACTACTGTCAAACGTTTTTATATTGCAACCTCATAATAACTCAAGCGCGGGAAATGACCCAGAGAGATTCCTCATCAGCTATAAAAAAGTATCAGCAATGTTCCCTGTTTGCGCCACTACGCAACCTAATCTTGCACCTTCATGCACGGACGTAAGCTCTTCAAACGCATTCTTGTTGGCCTGCTCGCCGTTGTACTCTTGCTCACCATGGTGTACTGGGACCTCGTTGCCTATGCCGCACGACAAGGGTACGGTCAGCTGAGTATTGTGTGGAAGGCGCGCCCCGTGTCAGAGTTCCTGGCAGACCCCAATTTTCCCGATTCGCTCAAACAGCGCCTGCTGTTCATAGATGAGGTTAGGCAATATGCGATCGACTCACTGGGTCTTAAAGACACCGAGAACTATAAGACCATGTACGATCAAAAAGGCAAAGAGATCATGTGGGTGGTTATGGCTTGCAAGCCCTTTGCACTTGAGCCTAAGGAATGGAAATTCCCGATTGTGGGAACGGTACCCTATAAGGGGTTTTTCGACGAGAAGCGTGCGGCCAATCTGAGGGACCAGCTCGAGGGGGAGGGATGGGATGTGATCGTGAGAAATCCCGGAGGTTGGTCAACGCTGGGTTGGTTTACCGACCCTATCCTCAGCAAGATGTTAAACCGGAGCGAGGGCGACCTGGCAAATCTCATCATTCATGAAATGTCGCACGCCACCATCTTTGTGAAAGACAGCGTTGATTTCAATGAAAACCTCGCGACGTTCATTGGCGATCGCGGTACCGAAAAGTTTCTCATCGACCGTTTCGGCGCAATCAGCCTGCCTTACCGCACTTACCTGGAAGAAGACAAGGATTATCTTAAGTATGTCGACCACATGCTGCGCGGCGCGCGTTATCTCGACAGCCTCTACAAGAACATGGCCCCTGAGCTAACCGACGATACGAAACGGATGCAAAAGAAGAACGCCATTACCCACATCGTCGAGCAACTCGACACCCTGTCGCTGGGCCAGACGACCAAGCCCTCGGAGCGCTTCCGAAATCGCCTTCCAAACAACGCCTACTTCATGAACTTCCGCCAATACCAGGAGAAGCAAAGCGTTTTTTGGGAGGAAAGGGGAAAATTCGCATCGTTAAGAGAGTATATCGCTTATCTGAGTGAGAGGTATCCATTTCTTTAGAATTGACAAATAACAATTAACAATTGACAATTAAGACCGCCCTTCGGGCGATTTTAGCCTGAGCAGGGAATAACTCAATAGTCAGTAAGAAGCTTCTTAACAAGGTCCCAACGCTGGGGCCCAACCGAGCCGATAGGCGAGGTTTAATTGTCAATTGTCAATTTTAGCCTGAATCTTTACCCACTTTTCCCTGTTACCTAATTGTTACGCGTCCTTAAGGAATTGTTAAGAAACTGTTGTGGATTTTGATTCGGTCCGTTTGTATCTAATTTTGAGCAAAATGCAAGATATGGGAAGCAAGCCTATGCACAAGGTGCTTGTGGTCGACGATGAAGAACCAATCTTGGAACTTCTGCGATACAATCTGGAGAAGAGTGGTTACGAAGTGAAGACGGCACTGGACGGCTCAAGGGCGGTAGACATCGCGAAGAAGTTTATTCCCGACCTGGTGTTGCTGGACATAATGATGCCCAAGATGGATGGCGTCGAAACCTGTCGGCTCCTGCGCGATATTCCTGAATTACAAAAGACGTTTGTGGTGTTCCTGACTGCACGGTCTGAGGAGTATTCCGAAGTCGCCGCGTTCGATGTGGGCGCCGACGATTACATCAACAAACCGATCAAGCCGCGCGCCCTCATGAGCCGGATCAGCGCATTGTTTCGTCGTGATTCCAAAAAGACTTCGCCTTCCAGTACGATAACGATTGGCGACCTGACGATCGACCGCACAAGCTATACTATTAAGATCAACGGCAAGGAGATCAACCTTCCCAAGAAGGAGTTTGAACTGCTTTACTTCCTCGCACAAAACCCAAATAAAGTGTTCAGCCGCGAAGATCTGCTGCAGAATATCTGGGGTTCCGATGTTTACGTACTGGCTCGTACCGTCGATGTACACATCCGAAAAGTGCGCGAGAAAATCGGCGACGACTTCATTACCACGGTGAAAGGTGTCGGCTACAAATTCAGCCTTAACTGACTCCTCATATCGCGAGACTTTCAAAGCCGGTAATGCCAACTAAACCCGATAACGCCTATCTTCGGCCATGGTTTACAGTTCACGGGGATTGGCCCTCTTGCTGGCGGTGTGCATAGCACTCATTACCTCGCTATTTCTTTCTCTATTTAAAAGTGTTGATAGCAGCGCCCTGCTGGCCGCCTTTGGCGTGAGTTTCTCGGTTTCTTATCTCCTCGTATTCGTCGTGCTCGAGTTTCTCATCTTCAGAGAGATCAATAAAGTCCACAAGCTCATGGACAAGCTTAAAAAGAAAGAGCTCTCGAAGATCGACAAGCAAAAATCGGCACCGCTCAATCCATTGAGAACGATTAATGAAGACATCTATTCGTTTGCCGAATTGAAGCAAAAGGAAATTGATGAGCTGAAAAAACTGGAGGCCTTTCGGCGCGAGTTCATTGCTGACGTCTCCCATGAACTGAAGACGCCGATTTTTGCCGCGCAAGGGTTCGTGCATACGCTGCTTGACGGCGCGGTTAATGACAAGAACGTACGCACCAAATTTCTTAAGAAGGCAGCCAAAAGTCTCGATGGGCTCGACATGCTGGTGCAGGACTTGCTCACCTTGTCGCACATAGAGACCGGACAAATTAAAATGCATTTCGAAAGCATAGATCTCTATAAACTAACGGAAGAAGTATTTGAACAACTGGAAGAGAAGGCCGATAAAAAAGAGGTAAAGCTTCGCGTGGAAGGGGAGCTGGGAAAGGCGTGGGTACATGCAGATTGGCAGCGCATTAACCAGGTGCTTACTAACCTGGTCTCAAACGCTATCAAGCACTCATTCAATGGAGGCGAGGTTTTTGTGAGGTTTGAAGTCGGCAAGAAAAACATCAGCGCTCATGTGATCGATTCCGGGGAGGGCATTTCACCCGAACACCTTTCGCGCATCTTCGAGCGCTTTTATCGGGTTGACAAGAGTCGCAGCCGTGAAAAAGGTGGAACCGGACTGGGCCTCGCCATTGTGAAACATATCCTCGACGGCCACAATTCAAAGGCGGAAGTACAAAGTACCCCTGGGTCAGGGTCGATTTTTAGTTTTAAATTGCCTCGCGTCAAGCCAGATGGCGATGGTGAGGCAACTAAAAACTAACCCACAATTACTCATGAAAGCAGTCCTCCTGCCGCTGCTGCTCTTGGTTACAAGCGCACCGCTGCTCACAGCTCAGGACAAGAAGCCTTATGTGGTGGCTTCCGACCTGATGAATATCGTCACGGTAAGCCAGTTGAGCCTGTCTCCCGACGGGTTACGCGCAATTGCCGTCGTTACCCGTAAAAAATCAAAGGAAGATGCGGCGAAGAAAACGACTGAATTCATCTATACCCAAAACTTGTATCTGCTGGATGTCACGGGTGTCAGGCAACCGGCTCAACTTACCTTTGGAGATCGTCGCGACGGACAACCCAGGTGGTCGCCCGATGGTACGGCGATTGCCTTTGTGCGTGCCGATGGTGAACAACCTCAGATATGGGTTCTGCCCATGACTGGCGGAGAGGCATTTGCCGTAACCCGGGCGAAGTACGGTGCCTCGCAGGCGATGTGGCATCCTGACAGCAAGTCGATATTATTCACCTCTTCAATGCCTTTGAGTACTATCAAAGGCGACGTACCGTGGACCTACGATCGCCCGGGCAGAACGCCGCAGGATGAACCCAACTGGAGCCTGCTTACCGACGCTGAAAAATCTTCTACCAAGGCCTCACCCGATGGATCGCTGCAGGATGTACGCGCATGGTTGGCTAAAAATAACAACGACAAAAATCCCCGGGTACTGACCCGTCTTGACCTGCAGGGAGAACTCGACCTCGACCCGGAGGAGAAACTGGAGCACCTCTTTGTGGCTGCCGCGCAACCCGCCTCAGAGGCCAGGCAGATCACGTCAGGATTCCAACGATTCGTAGGTGCGCAATGGAGCAAAGATGGCAAGAGCATTATTTGCAGTTCCACGAAGTTCTCCCGGACGCCTGACCTGGAGCGATCGGGTTCTCTCTGGAGGATGGATGCCGACGGTGGCCATTTACAGGAACTCCTCAAACTCGAACATCGGCCAATCAGCGATCCCCGCGTATCACCCGATGGAAAGACGATTTCGTTCATCGCAGGAACTAACGATACTTTCTTCGGACGCCAAAATGATATTGGCATCATTCCTTTTCTCGGGGGTGAGG